>Ga0307986_10003607_pt1 | contig 10699 bp, 11 predicted proteins | sample EllFjometageno82_FD_203170 | JGI IMG/M metagenome (GOLD analysis project Ga0307986, IMG submission 203170) | Marine microbial communities from Ellis Fjord, Antarctic Ocean - #82 | ecosystem: Environmental > Aquatic > Marine > Unclassified | place: Southern Ocean | collected 2014-10-09
ATTCTTTTTTTAAAAATGTATTATTTTTTAAATTAATTTTTTTTTTTTTTAAAACATGTCTTACCAAGGAATAACCATTAGAGTGAATTCCACTCGATGGAACAGCTAGCACTAAATTATTTTTTTTTATATTTTTTTTGTGTAGAATTTTTTTTTCCTCTACTATACCCACAGCAAAACCAGCTATATCAAATTTATCTTTTTCGTAAGTTCCAGGCATCTCTGCAGTTTCACCACCAACTAATTCACAATTAGAAATTTTACAACCTTTTATAATTCCTTTAAGGATAGATTTTAATTTTTTTAAATCAATTTTATTAATAGAGATGTAATCTAAAAATAATAGTGGTCTTGCTCCTTGAACAATAAGATCGTTTACGCTCATAGCGACTAAATCAATACCAATTGTGTCATATTTATTAAGAGTATTTGCTATCTCAATCTTTGTACCAACACCATCAGTGCAAGCTACAATTTTAGGTTTTTTAATGTTTTTTGGAATACTAGAAATTGAACCAAAACCTCCAATATTGGCAAACTTTTTTTTGCCTTTATTGTTTGATGAAATATTAGATATAAATTTAATAAAGTTATCAGCAGCACTTATGTTCACACCACTTTTTTCGTAGGTAAATTTTTCTTTTTTCATTAGTATAAAATATGCAAATTATTAATAAATTTTTAAAACTACAAAAAGTATATATATTTTTTATTTCATTCGTTCTAATTAAAATAATTTTTTCCACAGCTTTCTCACATGCGGATGCTTTCAAAGTATCTGACATTGAAATTTCATCACCATTTGAGCTTAATTTTAAGAAAAATAGTGTAATAGATAAAGGATTTCAAATTTCTTTTGCAAACTTGCTATCCATGATTACAACCTCTGGTGACAGGAAGAGGATTAAAAATATCTCAACTAAAGAGCTTAAGAGCATGATTGACTCATTTATAATTAGTGATGAGAAATTTATAAATAATGAATATTTTGCAAAACTGGAAACTACCTTTAATAAAAAAAAGATTTTAAATTTTTTAGAAAGAAAAAATATATTTCCTTCCATACCCATTAGAAATAAAGTTTTATTAATTCCAATATTAGTAGACACAGAAACTGAAAATATTTATTTATTTAATGATAATATTTTTTATAAACAATGGAATAGTGAAAAAAAAAATTTTCAATTATTAGATTATTTATTACCAAGTGAAGATCTTGATGATTTAAAAAAGATTCAAGAAATGGCAGATGCTATTGAAAGCTATGATTTTAAAAATTTGATAAAAAAATATGATTTAAAAGATTATATAATTCCAATAATATATAAAAATAAAGATGAAATTAAAATACTTTCAAAAATTAATTTAAATAATTCTTTTAAAATTAATAATCAAAAATATTCTAAAATTGATTTAAATAATAAAAAAGATTTCAAAAAAATTATAGAAGATTTAAAAATAATTTATGAAGATTATTGGAAAAAAAATAATGAAATTAATACATCAATAAAGCTTCCATTGACTGTATCAATAAATTCCAAAGATTATAAAAAAATAATTGAACTAGAGAAAATATTTACTAGTATCGACTTAATTTCTAATTTTTATATATTAAATTTTGACAGTAAAAATACTCAATATAAAATTATTTACAATGGTTCTCCCAAAACTTTTTTAAACTCTATGAGTAAAAAAAACGTTGATTTAATTTTAACAAATAATGTTTGGATAATTAAATGAAAAGTTTAAATCAATTATTACTAGATTTTAATTATCAACAAAATTTTAGAGACGATGATTTTTATGTTGGGAAAAGCAACTTTTATCCTTTTGAATTAATAAATAAGTGGCCTAAATGGGAAAAAAATTTTTTAAATATAATAGGAGAAAAATTTTCTGGCAAAACTCATTTAACTAATATTTTTTTAAAAAAATTTGATGGAATTAGAATTGAATCTAATTTACTTAATGATGAAAATTTAAAAAAAATCAAACCTTACCAAAATATTGTTTTGGAAGATTTAGATTTAAATGTAAATGAAAATCTTATTTACACTCTTTTCAATATAATTGACCAAGATAATAAATATTTACTAATTACATCTTCTGAGCCAATAGCGGAGATTAATTTTAAGCTCGAAGACCTTAAGTCAAGAACTAAAAACTGCCTTTTAGCAAAAATTGAAAACCCTGACGATGAATTAATGTTTGCGTTAATATTAAAAAATTTATCTGATAGACAGATTACTTTAGATAAAAAATTGATTGATTTTATCATTAAAAGAGTTGAGAGATCGTATGGCAAAATATTTGAATTCATATATAAAATTGACAAGATTAGTTTAAAAAAAAAAAAATCAATCGACTTTAAGATTATTAATGAAGCATTAGAGGAATAAGTGAATAAATATAGAACGCACAATTGTAGTGAATTAAATAAAGATAATAGTGGTCAAGAAATTGCACTATCTGGATGGATTAATAAAAAAAGAGATCATGGAAACCTTTTATTTATTGATTTAAGAGACAATTATGGAATGACTCAATGCATTATTGATAAAAGCAATAAGAATTTTAAATTATTAGAAAAAATTCAGCTTGAAAGCGTAATTAAGATAAATGGAAAAGTAGTTAAGAGAAGTGCTGATACTATTAACTCTGAACTTCAAACAGGTGAAATAGAAGTTAATATTGATAAATTTGAAGTACTTGGCACGTGCAAGGAACTTCCAATGCCTGTATTTAGTGATCAAGAGTATGCAGAAGAGATTAGACTTAAATATCGATTTTTAGACTTAAGAAGAAAAAAAATTCATGATAATATTATATTAAGATCAAAAGTTATTTCATTTATTAGAAATGAAATGTTTAAATTAGGATTTTTAGAATTTCAAACACCAATACTAACATCCTCAAGCCCAGAGGGAGCTAGAGATTTTTTAGTACCCAGCAGATTGAATCCAGGAAAATTTTATGCACTTCCACAAGCACCACAACAATTTAAACAATTGATAATGGTATCAGGATTTGACAAATATTTTCAAATTGCTCCATGCTTTAGAGATGAAGATGCTAGAGCAGATAGAAGTCCAGGTGAATTTTACCAACTTGATTTAGAAATGTCATTTGTTGAACAAGAGGATATTTTTCAAGTAGTTGAAAAATTAATAGTCAATGTTTTTAAAAATTTTTCTGTAAAAAAATTGATGTATGAAAAATTCCCAAGAATACCCTATGATGAATCTATGCTTAAGTACGGATCAGATAAACCTGACTTAAGAAACCCATTAATAATTTCTGATTTGTCAGAAATATTTACTAGAGAAGACGTTACATTTGAAATATTCAAAAAACTTGTAAAATCTGGCTCTAAAGTAAGATGCATAGTAACTAAGAACACAAAAGAAAAGCCCAGAAGTTTTTTTGATAATATTGATAAATGGGCAAAAGAGCAGGGTGCATCAGGTCTTGCCTATTTTACAATTGAGAAAAATGAAAATATTTCAGCAAAAGGACCTGTAGGAAAATTTTTTTCAAAAGATGCATTAGAAGAAATCATGAAAATTACTGGAGCCGAAGTAGGGGATAGTATATTTTTTGCTTGTGGAAAAATAAATGATGTTGAGAAAATCACCTCCCAAGCCAGAGATAAAATTGCTAAAGATTTAGACTTAATTGATGAAAATACTTTTGCATTTTGTTGGATTGTTGATTACCCAATGTTTGAAAAAAATGAAGTAAGTAATAAAATTGAATTTAGTCACAATCCATTTTCAATGCCACAAGGTAATATAAAAGATATAGATTTTGATAACCCGCTTAATATCAAGGCTTATCAGTACGATATTGTTTGTAATGGAATAGAACTATCTTCAGGAGCAATTAGAAATCATGTACCTGAATTAATGTATAGATTGTTTTCAATTGCTGGCTATGAAAAAAAACATGTAGATGAAAAATTCAGTGGAATGATTAATGCTTTAAGTTATGGTGCCCCTCCCCACGGTGGAATAGCACCAGGTATAGATAGAATTGTAATGCTCTTGGCTAACGAAAAAAATATTAGAGAAGTTACAATGTTTCCCATGAATCAAAATGCTCAAGATTTAATGATGAATGCACCATCAGAAGTTAACGAGGAGCAGCTTAAAGAACTAGGATTATCTTTAAAAATTAAAAAATAAATTTATTTTTTCCCTTTTAAACTGATTTTAACGTCAGACAGATCAATAAGGTTTTTTTTATAATTACTTCTAACAAAACCTTTGCTGGTAATATCTTTGACAATTTTAAGTAACTGAGCCTGGTCTTCTGTATTCTCTTCCTCTGGTGAGTATCTATCAGCACCAATAGAAGGTGTATGTGCCAGATCCTCTCTATTTTGATAAGAGATGGCTAATTCTCTAAAAATATAATCTAATATTGATGAGGCGCTCATTATTCTATCGTTACCGTGCACTTTTCCTGATGGTTCAAATTTAGTATCTACGTATGCGCTAATAAATTCATCTAAAGGCACTCCATATTGAAGACCAAGAGATATAGCTATAGCAAAATTGTTCATCAATGCCTTTACCAATTCTCCCTCTTTACTTGTATCAATAAATATTTCTCCTATTTTTCCATCCTCATATTCACCTGTATGCAAATAAACTTTATGATCACCAATAGTTGCTTTTTGGATGTATCCTTTTCTTCTATCAGGCATGCTGGATCTTTTTTCAATGCTATCATTTATTTTTTTAACAAAACTTGTATTATTATCTTTTGAAATAATTTTAGGCTTACTTTGCTCGGCAATAACATCTAATTTTTTAGTTTCAGTTGTTTTGTTACTTGGATCCAAGCTTTTTGTTTTACGTGTGTCTAATTTTATGTCTAGAACTTCAAATTTACCGTCATCACGCTTTTCTAGATTGGCAAGCTCTGTTTCATTTATATCATCTAAATAATGGTTTACTTTAAAGCTGCAGGTATAATAAGTTTCTACTAAATATTTTGCCATTTTTCCTTTAATTAATTTTTATTATGAATCTCAAGTTAATTAATTTATATACAAATCCATAGTTTAGTCTAATTTATATTATACAATTTAGAATTGAAGAATTATCAAAATCATATGTTGACATTTTTTAAAAAAATTTTTGTTTGGTGGGATCAAGATACACTTGGAACAAAATTAAAAACATTTTTTTCTGGAAAACTTGTTGGAACCGACTCACTTGGAAACAGGTACTACGAAAGTAAGACAGGTAAAAGGTGGATTATTTATAGTGGTGAGATTGATGCTACAAAAATACCAACTGATTGGTATTCGTGGATTCATTTTACAAAAAATAAGATTGAAAATAATCATAATTTAAAAAAATATGATTGGCAAAAACCCCACCAACCAAATCAAACTGGCACAGAAAATGCCTACCATCCAAATAGAAATAATGAACAAATTAAAAAAAAATATACAAGCTGGAAAAATTAACTATTTGATAGTTTTAATTTTTATTTTTTTATCACATTTTTTTTCTCCAATATTTGCTCTAGAAAATACCGAGGGTCAATTTATTGAAATAAAAATTTTAGATAAAGTTAGCTCTAAAAGTAATCTTTTAAAGCTAAAAATTGGCGAAGGGAAAAAATATAAAAACTTATTGATTAAAAGTTTAAAATGTAAAAATTCAGAATTTGATGATAATCCAGAAATTACCGCTTACATTCAAGTCCAAGATTTAACTAATAATGATAATGATGAAGTTTTTATATTTAATGGATGGACTTTTTCATCAAGCCCAACCATAAACCCTTTCGATCACCCAGTTTACAATATCTGGCTTACGAAATGTTATTAGATAATCTTTTCATTATCTAGCCAACTAACATTAAAATCAGATTTCAAAAATTTTTCGTGACTTAATAATTTTTTATGAAGTGGGATGGTTGTTGTAATTCCTTCAATTACGAACTCATCAAGAGAACGATTCATTCTTTGTATTGCTTCTGTTCTATTTCTTCCTTGCACAATTAATTTACAAATCAGGCTGTCATAATAAGGGGTTACTTTGTAGCCCTGAAATATCGAGCCATCAACTCTTGTTCTAAAACCTGATGGTTGATGACACATTCCGATCGTTCCAGGCGAAGGTTGAAAGTTTTTACTTGCATCCTCAGCGTTAATTCTACATTCAATAGCATGACCTCTTGGCTGAATATCACTTTGTTTTAAGGCCGTTTCCCCAGTAAAAGCTATCCAAATTTGTTCCTTAATTATATCTATTCCTGTAACCATCTCTGTTACTGGATGCTCAACTTGAATACGTGTATTCATTTCTAAGAAATAAAATTTTCCCTCTTCATAAATAAACTCAACAGTGCCTGCACCTTCATAACCAATTTTACTAACCATACTTACAGTTCTTTCAAAAAGATCTTTTCTAATTTCATCATTTAAGACTGGGCTAGGTGTTTCTTCTATTAATTTTTGATGCCTTCTTTGAACAGAGCAGTCTCTTTCATGGAGGTGAACTGTTCTGTTTTTACCAGATAATATTTGAACCTCTATATGTCTGGGATTTTGAAAAAATTTTTCAATGTAAACCTCATCATTACCAAAATATTTTTGAGCCTCCGACTTAGCTATAGAGAACGATGTTTCAAACTCTTCTTCCTTATGAACAATCTTCATACCTTTTCCACCACCACCACCAGATGCTTTAATTAAAACTGGAAATCCAATTTTTTTACAAAGTTCTTTAGCTGCTTTTATATCTGCTACACCACCCTCAGAGCCTTCAATAATAGGTAGACCGTGTTCTTTAGCAATTTTCTTTGCCTGAATTTTATCACCCATCATTTCTATAAGCTTCGAAGAAGCACCAATGAATTTAATATTATTTTCCTCTAAAACTCTAGCAAAGTTAGCATTTTCAGATAAAAAACCATATCCAGGATGAACTGCTTCTGCTTTTGTAAGTTCAATTGCAGACATTAATGCAGGAACATTTAAATAGCTATTTGCTGGTTGATGAGAGCCAATGCAAACACTTTCGTCAGCAAGCCTAACATGCATACTGTCTCTATCTACATCCGAGTGAACAGCAACAGTTGCAATTCCCCATTCTTTACATGCACGAATGACCCTAACTGCAATTTCCCCACGGTTTGCAATTAGAATTTTTTTAAACATTATTCAACAACGATAATAGTTTGACCATACTCAACTGGTTGGCCATCTTCTACGCAAATTTCTTTAATAATTCCGTCGACAGTAGAAGGGACATGATTCATAGTTTTCATAGCCTCAACTATCATAACCGTTTCACCTTTTTTAATTTTTTTACCAACTTCAGAAAATTTTTTAGCACCCGGTTCTGGTGAGTGATAAGCCGTACCTATAATGGGAGATTTAACTTCAGTCCCAGATATAGTTTTAAGTTTTGCTTCAGTTGATGTTGAAGTAGATGTTGTAACACTTGCTGTTTCGCTAGAATTCGGTACACTCCATTTAGATACTTTGATCTTAGTATCTTTATCTGTGTATTCAATTTCAGTTAAATTGAACTCGTTTAAGTAGTCAGTTAATTCTTTAATAATATTTTTATCTATTTTCATTTTTTTAATATGTTTTGCATTGCAATTATGGCTAAAATATAACCGTTATCACCTAAACCAAAAATTCCACCAGTAGCAATACTACTGATTAAAGATTTATGTCTAAATTCTTCTCTTTTGTATATATTTGATATGTGAAGTTCAATAATTGGTTTTTTATAAATATCTAAAGCATCTCTAATTGCAACGGATGTGTGGGTAAAGCCAGCTGCATTAATAATTATGCCATCAAATTTACTCTTAGCTTCTTGTATAACCGTAACTATTTCACCCTCTATATTAGATTGATAAAAATCTAAGTTAAGATTTAATTCACTGGCCTTATTTAAACAATTTTTTTTAAGTTGATCAAAAGTTATAGATCCATATTGTGATTGTTCTCTATCGCCTAATAGATTAAGATTAGGACCATTAATAATTATAATATTATTACTCATTCATAATTTATATAGCATGAAAAAAACAAAAAAAATAAAAATTAAGATAAATGGCAAAATTTCAATGATAAATGAAAAATTAACGTTATCAATTTTTCTTAAACAGCTAAAAATCCCTCTTAAAAAAGTAGCAATTGAATTAAACCAAGAAATAATAGATAAAAATAAAATAAGCAAAATCAAACTAAAACAAAATGACAAAATAGAGATAGTTCATTTTATTGGAGGTGGTTAAATTGATAAAAGATAAACTAATAGTGGCTAATAAAAAATTTAATTCTAGGCTGATAGTTGGAACTGGTAAGTATAAGAGTATGTCAGAATGTGCAAAAGCTATAAGATTGTCAGGTGCAGAAATTGTTACTGTTGCAGTTAGAAGGGTTAATATTTCAGATAAAAAAAAACCACTATTAATGGATTATATTGATCCAAAAAAAATTACATACTTACCTAATACTGCGGGATGTTTTAATTCTGATGAAGCTCTTAGAACATTAAGGTTAGCTAGAGAAATTGGAGGGTGGAAATTAGTAAAGCTTGAAGTGTTAGGGGATAAAAAAAATCTTTTCCCAGATATGATTGAAACTTTAAAATCTACTGAGATTTTAACTAAAGAAGGATTTAAAGTTATGGTATATTGTAGTGATGATCCACTGATGGCAAAAAGATTAGAAAATGTTGGAGCATGTGCAATAATGCCATTAGCAGCACCTATAGGTTCGGGACTAGGTATACAAAATGCCACAAATATTAAGATTATAAGAGGTCAGACTAAACTTCCTTTAATAATTGATGCTGGCTTAGGTCAAGCATCAGATGCAACTATAGCAATGGAGTTAGGTTGTGATGGTGTTTTAGTTAATACGGCAATAGCAAAAGCTCAAAAACCTTTTTCAATGTCCTTAGCTTTTAAAAATGCGGTAATTGCAGGTAGACAATCTTATATAGCTGGGCGTATAGAAAAATCTATATATGGAAGTGCATCTTCACCTACAACAGGAATTATTTAAGCAACAGCTGGTTTTTTAAAATATTTTTTTTTAAAATAAGGTTTCTTTTTGAAAGGTTTTTTTTTAATTGGGTTATTAAAAGATTTTACTTCTTTCTGTTGTTCTTCTAAGTTTTTTAGTTTTTCAATATATTCTACAGTCTCTATTGTCTTTTTAGTATTATTTTGTAGATCAATTATATATTCAGGAATAATAAGAGTGTTATCTGCAATAATATCAATTTTTATCTTATTTTTATCCTCAAAATATTTTAAATCTTCTATAAAATTTTGCTTCATAAAGTCTGATATTTTTTCACAAATTTTTAGTTCAACAAATTTAGCTTTTGTTACAACTGCTTTTACTTCAACTAACTTTAATATTTTTATAGCAAAAGATTCATCTGTAAGAGTAACTTTCCATTTTACAGCACTTTCACGAAGTCTTTGCCTAGACATTTCCAATAATCCAAAAGTACTAATTCTACCTATTTGAATTCTTGCCCTATCTGCTCTACATCTCTCTTTAAGTTTTCTTTCAATTAATCTTCTATTTCCAAAATTTAACATATCAATGAAATCAATTATTATTAATCCAGATAAGTCTCTAATCTTTATTTGTCTTGATATTTCTTCAGCAGCTTCAAGATTAGTATCTAAAGCTGTACTCTCAATATTTTTTTGTTTTATTGAGCTTCCAGAGTTTATATCTATAGATACCAGTGCTTCAGTTGGGTTAATTACTAAATAGCCACCTGATTTTAATTTAACTTCTGAATCATAGATTTGATTTAATTTTTCTTCAATATTTTCTTTAAAAAATAAAGGAACTTTTTCCCTGTATTTTTTTATTTTTTTAACATGGGATGGCATCATCATTTTCATGAAGTTTTGTGCTTTTTTATAACCTTCATTCCCTTCGATAACCACACTATTTGTGTCATCATCATACATGTCTCTTAAAGTTCTTTTTATAATGTCACTTTCTTGATGAATTAATGATGGTGCTATTGAGTTTAATGCAGTTTCTTTTATTTTATTCCAAGTTTTTATTAATGTTTGAAGATCGTGGTCTATTTCATTTTTCGTTTTATTTGATCCAGCAGTTCTTACTATAAGGCCCATTTCTTTAGGGATAATTATATCGTTTAAAATTGTTCTAATTTTTTTTCTCTCACCTGGGTTAAAAATTTTACGTGAAATTCCTCCACCTTTTGATGTATTTGGCATTAAAACTATATATTTCCCCGCAATAGAAATAAAAGTGCTTAGTGCAGCACCTTTTTGACCTCTTTCATCTTTTAAGACCTGAATCAAAATTACTTGATTAGGTTTTATAACCTCTTGTATTTTATATCTTTTTGACCTGAACGGTGGTGCTGTTTTTCTTGATTCAATCACCCGAACCTCATCTGAAGGACTCAAATTTATAATTATCTCTTCTTCTGAAAGAGTTTCAGAAGCAGATGCTTCAATATCTGTCTCTGGTTTGACACCAACTGGATCATTAATATCTAAATTACCTTCAGTAATATTTTTTTCCTCTTCTTTTTCACTTTCCTTCTGAAGCTCTACTCTTGCTTTTTCTTCTTCATCTTTTATTTTTGCAAGATCACTTTGTGGAATTTGATAGTAATCAGACTGAATATCATTAAAGGATAAAAAACCA
>Ga0307986_10003609_pt1 | contig 10695 bp, 9 predicted proteins | sample EllFjometageno82_FD_203170 | JGI IMG/M metagenome (GOLD analysis project Ga0307986, IMG submission 203170) | Marine microbial communities from Ellis Fjord, Antarctic Ocean - #82 | ecosystem: Environmental > Aquatic > Marine > Unclassified | place: Southern Ocean | collected 2014-10-09
AGTAATTTTATTTGGATTTATATTTACATTTTTTTCAAGTTTTGGACAGAGTTTTTTTCTAGGCTTATTTAATTCTAGTATAAGAGATGCTCTTTCCATTACACATGGACAATTTGGGTCAATTTATGCGTCAGCAACTTTATTAAGTAGTTTTATTCTTGTTTGGGTTGGAAAAAAAATAGATGACATCAATATTTTAAAATTTGCATCGTATGTAGTTGCTTTATTAGCAATCTCTTGTTTTTTGTTTTCTAAAATTTCATCAGTAGTTTTTCTATTTTTTTCTATTTTTTTAATGAGACTATCAGGTCAAGGACTAATGTCTCACACCGCAACAACAACCATAACAAGATTTTTTGAAAAAAGTAGGGGTAGAGCTTTAAGTACTACTTGGCTGGGTTTATCTTTAGCAGAATTTATTTTGCCTTTATCAATTGTTTTTTTACTAACTTTTGTTGATTGGAGAAATATTTGGATAGTAATTTCTACTTTAGTTATTGTGGTGTTGCCAATACTTTCTTTTTTATTAGTAAAAAATATCAATTTAGATTCAAGAGAAACTTCTACTATTAAAGAAGTAGAAACAAAAAGAATAAAACAATGGAAAAGAAGTGAAGTATTAAAGGATTATAGGTTTTATATTGTTTGTTTAAGCATGCTGGCCATGCCTTCAATTGCTACAGGTACATTTGTTTATCAATCATTTATAGTGTCTTCTAAAAATTGGGGACCTTATGTTATTGCTCAATCATTTATGGTGTATTCAGTTTTATCTGTGATCACTTTATTTTTATCTGGTTTTTTAATTGATAAATTTAGTAGTAGAAAATTACTAATCTATATGAACATTCCTCTACTATTTTCTACAATTGTGCTTTATTATTTTAGTACACCAGCATCGTCTTTTGTTTTCCTTGGGTTAATAGGTATCTCAAATGGACTAGCCAATGTTTTGGGTTCTGCTACTTGGGCTGAAGTTTATGGTGTAAAATACATAGGCTCGATTAAAGCACTAACGACAGCATTGATGGTATTTTCAACAGCATTTGGCACGGCATTTTTTGGAATTCTTATAGATAATAGCTTTTCAATTGAGCAAATTGCATTAGTTTCAGGTTCTTACATATTAATTGCAATATCGTTATTATTTTTAATAAAGAATAAGCTAAATCCACATTATTTATAAAATTAACCTTGATTTTGTTTTAAGCACTGTATAGATACTGCGCATGGCTAGTGTTACTGTAGAAGATTGTATAGATAAAGTAGAAAGTCCTTATGAATTAGTATTGGTTGCTAAAGAAAGAGCAGTTCAACTAAATTCAGGACTGGAGCCAACTCTTGATAGAGATAATGATAAAAATACGGTCATTGCGTTAAGAGAAATTGCAGTAGAAAATATTAAAGTTCCAGATTTAACTCATAATGCTATTTTTAAACTTAGAAAACATGTTCCTCAAATTGAAGATAGTTCTGAAGATGATGAAATTATAGGTGATGATTTTGAGAGTATGTACAAAGGTGAAGTTTCTAAAAGTGGAGCTCCTATACTTCCATCAAAAAGAGCTAGAAAAATTCCTGAAAAAATTCAAGTAAGTCCAGATGATTTAGAAGAATTAACTGCAAAAGCAGAACCAGAAGTAGAGATCAATCCAGAATTAGAAGTTTCAGCTGAAGAAAATGAGGTTTCTTTAGACAAAATAGCTGAAACAAAAACTGAAGCAGAAATAACTGAAGAAAATCCTGTAGATTCAGACACTACAAATAACTAAGAAAATAATATAAAAGTTAACCATGAATAGGAAAGTATCTATTGCTCCTATGATGGATTGTACTGATCGTCATGAGCGATTTTTTTTAAGATTAATTAGTAAAAATACTCTTCTCTATAGTGAAATGGTTGTTTCTGAAGCAATTCATAGAGGTGATAAGAAAAAATTATTGGAATTTAATATTAATGAAAAACCAATTGCACTTCAAATTGGCGGTTCCTCTCCAGCATTATTGGCCGAAGCTACAAAAGCAGGTGAAGACTTTGGATATGATGAAATTAATTTAAATTTAGGCTGTCCTTCTAAAAAAGTTGAAAAAAATAAATTTGGTGCATGCTTAATGAAAGAACCAAATTTAGTTGCAGATTGTTTGAGTAAAATGCAATCTGTTACAAAATTACCAGTAACAATTAAAACTAGAATTGGCTATGATGACACTGAAGATTATGAAAATTTACATCATTTTATTTCAACATTAAAAAGTACTGGTGTTAAAACTTTTATTATACATGCAAGAAAAGCAATTCTTGGAAAATTTACACCTAAGCAAAATTTAAATATCCCACCTTTAAAATATGATTTTGTTTATAGATTAAAAAAAGATTTCCCTAATGAAGAAATAATTATCAATGGTGGAATCACTACAACAAATCAAATGAAAAATCATTTAAAAGAAGTGGATGGCGTGATGATTGGAAGAGCAGCTTATCATACACCTTATTTATTAGCTGATATTGAAAGAGAAATATTTAATAATAAAAATGTGTTAAGTAGACAAGAAGTAATCGAACAGTTATTGCCTTATGTAAGAGAAGAAATAAAAAAGGGTACAAGATTAAATCAAATCATGAGACATACTCTGGGTTTATTTCATGGTCAAACAGGTTCTAGTTTTTGGAAGAGATATTTAAGTGAAAACATGTGTGTACGTGATGCAGATGTTAAAAAAATTGATCACATTATGGATAAAATTAAATTCAATAATGTTGATACTTCAGTAGGTCAATCTGCTTAACTCTCTACTATCTAACGAATATATTTATTTTAGTCTATTAATGGCATTAACAGCAATTCCTGTTGGATTTGTTGCTGGGTTGTTTGGAATAGGCGGGGGGTTAATAACGGTTCCTTTTTTATTTTATATATTTAATTCTCTCGGTATTGATCAGGAATATGTGATGCATCTAGCTGTTGGAACTTCATTTGCAATTATAATTCCGACATCGACAGTATCTGTATTAACACATCACAAATTTAAGGCTGTAGACTTTGATGTTGTTAAAAGTTATGGAATATTTGTAGTATTAGGAGTTATTTTTGGAACCCTTTTTGCAGCTACCCTTAAAACAAAAACGTTAGTTCTTTTTTTTGCAATCGTTATATTTTTATTAAGTATTTATTTGTTATTGTTAAAAGAAAAAGAAAAAAATGTTGCACTTAATATCAAATTACATATGAAAGTCATTTTAGGATTTTTGGTTGGTTTTATCTCAGCACCCATGGGTATTGGTGGCGCTGTAATGAACGTTCCTATATTAAAATTTTTTGGATACTCAATTAATAGAGCAATTGGAAGTGCTGCAGCTATAGGTTTTTTAATAGCATTATTTGGTGCGCTTGGATTTTTAATTACAGGCAGTTATTTAAAAACAAACATCCCACTAAGTATTGGCTTTTTAAATATTCCAGCTTTTTTAATTTTTATACCAATTACAACTTTTATGGCAGGAATTGGCGCACGAACAGTTCACACAATCAATAAAAATAAAATCAGTAAATATTTTGGAATTTTTTTATTTATTATTGCCTCTAAGTTTTTATTTGAATATTTTAAACTTTAAAATGGCAAATAAGATAAATAAAGATTTTTTAAAAGATTCTCATTTCATAAAAGATTTAAAGTTATGTAGTGTTTTTTTGATCGATAACAGCAAATTTCCTTGGATAATCTTAATTCCTAAAAGAAAAAATGTTACAGACATCACAGAGCTAAATTCAAAAGATCAAACCCTTCTCATGAAAGAGATAGTTTTTTGTAGTAAGTTAATGAAAAAAATATTTCAAACATCCAAATTAAATGTTGAAAAAATCGGCAATATAGTTCCACAATTACATATTCACATTATTGCAAGATTTAAAAAAGATTGCACATGGCCTTTATCTGTTTGGGTAATTAAAGGAAAACCTTATTCTAAAAAAAAACTTTTAGGAACTTTAGCAAAAATTAAGAATATATTTTAAAGTATTTAGTTATAACCGAGGTGGCTTTAGTCTCCCTCCACCACCTCTTAATAGTTTACTATCTGATTCTCTCTTAAATCTTAAACACGTAATGATTGAAAATTGATTTTATGAACGATTTAATCTATATCTTTGGGATTAATTTTGTTGTGATATAGTAATAATTAACAGATTTTATGAATGTATTTATAATCATATCAGTACTTACAATTATTATTGGAGTTTTTTTGCTATTAGTTAGCACATCGGTATTATTTAAATTAAATTGGAATGAGAAAACTTTAAAAGAAAAAATCTTAATGTTTAGCTTTTATATTATCTTACTTTTTCTGATAAATATTATTTATTGGGTCTTCAAATAATACTAACGTGATTCATTAAATTAAGTAAACCTCAGTTATCTTTGATTTAATTCCAAAACTTTTCTATGTTTACTACCTTTGTAACTAGCCAAAGGTCTAATTAGTTTATTAGCTGCATGCTGTTCCATGATATGAGCTGACCAGCCGGTAATTCTTGATATTACAAATATAGGTGTGAAGAAGTCAGTATCAAAACCCATTAAATGGTAAGTAGGACCAGTAGGATAATCAACATTTGGATATATATCTTTTCTTTCAATCATTACTTTCTCTACAATATCGTATATTTTTTCAAAAGTTTTATCTTTTTTGATAATAGCTACTCTTTTGAAATATTCTCTCATAGTTGGTACTCTAGAGTCTCCACTTTTATAAACCCTATGACCAAATCCCATAACAACATTTTTGTCATCAAGAGCTTTATTAATCCATTTTAGTGCGTTTTCTGGTCTTTTAATTTTTTTCATCATATGCATTACTTCTTCGTTGGCACCACCATGTAATGGTCCCTTTAAACTTGCAATAGCACCAGTTATAGCTCCATGAATATCTGATAAACTACTTGTTATAGTTCTTGCCGTAAATGTTGACACATTAAAACTATGTTCAGCGTATAAAATTAAAGAGACGTCGAAAGCCTTAACAATTTCCTTGTTTGGTACTTTGCCAAAGCACATATGAAAAAAATTTTCAGCAAAAGTTAATTTTTTCTTTGGTTGTATAATTTTTTTTCCTTTTCTTAGCCTATAAAATGCAGCCAAAGCTGTGGGTGTTTTAGAAAATATTCTCATTGCTTTTCTTAAGTTAGCTTCTGAAGAATTGTCATTAGTTTCTTTATCTTCTAAACCCATAACACTAACTGCAGTTCTCGCAACATCCATTGGGTGAGATTTTTTTGGCATTTGCTTAAGAATATTTATTAAAGTTTTAGATAATACTCTTTCTTTTGTTTCTTCTTTTTCAAATTTTTTTAATTGTTTTATATTTGGTAATTCTTTATTTAAAATTAAGTAAGCTACTTCTTCAAATTTACATTGAGCACACAAATCTTGAGCAGCATATCCTCTGTAGGTTAGTGAATTAATTTCTGGCATTACTTTTGAAACTTCGGTTTCGTCTACTACAATTCCCAATAAACCTTTTTTAATATCATCATTCATTATTCATGTCCTTCTGTACTAAAATTATAAATTTTTTCATCTAGAGAATTATATTTTTCATATTCAACTAATTCATATAATCTTTTTCTAGTTTGCATTTTATCAATAATATTGTTCTGATGTCCATTTGTATAAATGTCTCTCAAACCATCTTCTACATTTTTCATGGCTAACCTTTGAGTAGTTACTGGATATATTACTATATTATAACCAAAATTTTCTAATTCTTTGTAATTAAAAAGTTTAGATTTTCCAAATTCAGTCATGTTAGCAAGCAAATAACATTGCAGTTCTTTTCTAACTTTTTCAAAATCTTTTTCATCGTGCAAAGCTTCAGGAAAAATAATCTCAGCTCCGGCATCAATATAAGCCTTACACCTATCAATCATTTTATCAATGCCCTCAACACCTTTGGCATCAGATCTAGCTATAATCTTAAAATTTTCGTCTTGTTTAGCTGCAACACATTCTTTAATTTTTTTGACCATTTCGCCAGTTGAAATTAATTCTTTGTTATCAAGGTGACCACATCTTTTACGTTCTACCTGATCCTCTAAATGAACTGCAGTTATTCCAAACTCCTCAAATGTTTTTATTGTTTCATTGCAGGATTTAAAGCCTGTGTCTATATCCACAATAGTTGGTAGGCTTGTAACTCTTGATATCAAATATGATCGTGTACTTACATCTTGCAAAGTTGTTAGACCAATATCCGGAAATCCTAAGTCATTTGCCATTACACCACCTGATACATAAACTGCATCATAACCAATCTCTTCAATTAATTTTGCTGTTAAAGGGTTGTACGCACCAGGAACTCTAAGAATTTTATTTGTTTTTAATTTATTTACAAAGTCTGCTCTTTTTTGACTGGGCTCTTTATCTACAAAGTGCACTAAAAAATTCCTTTTTTTGTATTTTTCTTTATTTGACTTCTTTTTAGCTGAATATTCAATTTATTTAATTCACCAGATTTTAAGTTTTTAAGATTTTGAACATCTTTTAAAAATCTTAAACTTTCTTTTTTATCTAAAATACCATCTGTCAACGTTAAAAATTTTTGGATATAATTTTGTCGTTTAAATGGACGTGTTCCATAAGGATGTGCGTCAGCTCTGTCAAGTTGTTCGATTATTTTCTTACCATTATTCATTGTAACTATAACTTTGCCACCAAAAGATTTATTCTTTGGATTAGGATCATGATATTTTTTAGTCCATTTTTTATCTTCATGAGTTATAATCGATTTCCAGATTTTAATAGTACTTTTTTTATTTGCTCTTTTTTTAGTGTAAGATTTAACATGATGCCAATCAGCATCTTCCAAAGCTACAGCAAAGATATACATGATGGAGTGATCTAAAGTTTCCCTACTAGCATTTGGATCCATTTTTTGAGGATCATTTGCACCAGTTCCAATTACATAATGTGTATGATGACTTGTATATAAATCTATCTTTTTAATTTGGTTAAGGTTGGGTATTTTTTTATTCAATTTTTTTGCGATATCTATAAGTGCTTGTGCCTGATATTCAGCAGAATATTCTTTAGTATAAGTTTCAAGTATAGCTTTTTTACTTTCACTTTTTTTTGGTAATGGCACGTGGTATAAACTTTTTTTACCATCAAGTATTCTTGCTATAACACTGTCTTCTCCTTCATAAATAGGACTAGGCGCCCCTTCACCACGCATCGCTCTATCGACTGCTTCAATTGCAAGTTTACCAGCATGTGCTGGAGCAAAAGCTTTCCAACTGGAAATCTCACCTTTTCGTGATTGCCTTGTTGAAATAGTAGTATGTAAGGCTTGTTGAATAGCTTGATATATTGTTTCAGTATTTAATTTTAGCATCGTTCCCAAACCGGCAGCTACACTTGGTCCTAAATGAGCTATATGATCAATTCTATGTTTATGAAGACAAATACCTTTTACTAAATTAACCTGAACTTCATAAGCAGTAATAATTCCTTTTAAAAGATCCAATCCACTTTTTTTATTTTGTTGCCCAACACTTAAGAGTGGTGGAATGTTATCTCCTGGATGACTGTAATCAGCAGCCAAAAAAGTATCATGAAAGTCAAGTTCTCTAACAGCGGTTCCGTTTGACCAAGCAGCCCATTCACAATCAAATTTTTGTTTTGAATTTATTCCAAATAAAGTGGCACCATTTTTTCTTGAATGTTTTAAAGCCATTTCTCTTGAAGTAATAACAGCTTTTCTATTTAAAGAAGCAATAGCCACAGAAGCGTTATCAATTATTCTATTGATAACCATTTCAATAGAATTCTTATTTAATTTAGCATTATCTGACGCTATCTCAGCAATTTTCCAAGCTAACTGTTTTTTTTTAGGCAAGTCAATTTTTGATGGGTAAACTTTTACTTTATGTGAAATCAAAATAACTCCTTAATTTTTTTGATCTAAGTAATAATAAGAAAAAAAATTTAATCAATCTTTTAAATACATAGAAACGATTTTTTCAACACCAATAAAGTCTTTTATTAAATGATCGTGGTAAATTTCATTACTATTTTTTTCTGTATAACCATTTTCTAGTAAAATTACAGGTATGGATGCTGCTTTAGCAGCATTAGCGTCAGTTTCACTATCTCCAATCATTAATGATTTGTTTATGTTGCCATTAAGAATTTCAATTACATTTGTTATATGTCTTGGGTCTGGTTTACAATAATCAAATGTATTAGAACCTGCCACATATTCAAAGTAATGATAAATTTCTATTTTTTTTAAAAGATCAATAGCTAAGTGTTCCTGTTTGTTAGTACATACAGCCATTGAAATATTTTGTTCTTTACACCATCTTAAAAATTCTTTTACACCATTAATGAGAGTACTTTCGTTGATAATATTTTTTCCATAAAAATTAACAAAATCTTTTGACATTTGGTCCTTAACTTTTTTATCTTCGACACTTTGAAATTCTTTCTTTGCTTGGCCCCATATAGATCTTCCAATTAGTGCACTTGCACCTTGACCAACTAAGTTTCTTATTTCTTTTGTAGATTTTGTAGGATAACCATACTTTTTCATCACATAATTGTGAGCGTTCATTAGATCTGGGGCTGTATCAACCAATGTTCCATCTAGATCAAATAAAATTGTATATTTTTGAGTCATTTATAAAGTATTTTTAAGAAATAATTTGTGAATTAAGATTACTTAATACTTACTATAAAGATTTTTCTAGATGAAACAAATAAATTCACAAAAAATTCAAAATAAACTTAGAAATAAATTTATAAAATCTGGAGTTAAAATGACGGGACCAGAAACAATTTTTTTTTCAGAAGATACTAAGATTGGAAAAAATGTAGTTATTGATCCTTATGTTGTCATAGGATCAAAAGTTAAAATTGGTAATAATGTTAGGATTAATTCATTTTCTCACTTAGAAAACTGTAAAATTGAAAACAAAGTTAGTATAGGACCTTATGCCAGAATTAGACCTGGAACTGTTTTAAAAGAAGGTTCAAGAGTTGGTAATTTTGTTGAAATTAAAAAAAGTATTATAGGAAAAAATTCAAAAGTAAATCATTTGTCATATATTGGTGATAGCGATCTTGGAAAATTTGTCAACATAGGTGCTGGAACAATAACTTGTAATTATGATGGGATTAAAAAAAATAAAACTATTATTAAAAATAATGTTTTTATAGGATCTAATTCATCTTTAGTGGCCCCTGTTACAGTTAATGAAAGTAGCATTGTGGGAGCTGGGTCAGTTGTAACTAAAAATGTAAAAAAAAAATCTTTAGTATTAACAAGAGCAATCCAAACTGAAGTTAGAAATTATAAGAGAAAAAAAAAATAATTTATGTGTGGAATTATAGGCATAACCAGTAGCAAACCTGTTTCTTCAGCTATTATTAGTTCATTAAGAAAATTAGAATACAGAGGTTACGACTCAGCTGGAATTGCAACTTTATCTAAGGGACTTATTAATGAAATTAAATCAGAGGGAAGGGTAGAGAATTTAGAAAAAAACCCATTGATCAAAAATATGCTAGGATCAGTTGGTATTGGTCATGTCAGGTGGGCAACTCATGGAGCGCCTAACACTATTAATGCACATCCTCATTCGTCAGAAACAGTCTCTGTAGTCCACAATGGAATCATAGAAAATTCAACTACTCTTAAAAAATATTTAATTAGCAAAGGACATAAATTCAAATCTCAGACTGATACAGAGGTAATTGTTCATTTAATTACTGAGTATTTAAAAGAAAATGATTTAAAAAATTCAATCTTAAAAATGCTTAAACAACTTCAGGGAAGTTTTGCCCTTGGAATTATTTTTAAAGATCAACCAGATTTAATTGTAGGTGCTAGAAGAGGTTCACCACTTGCTGTTGGGTATGGTCCAAATGAAAATTATTTAGGATCAGATTCATATGCATTAAAGTCAATGACAAATAAGATATCATACTTAAACGATGGGGAATTTTGCATTGTTAAAAAAAATCAAGTGGAGTTTTTTGACGAAACAGGAAATAAAATAAATAAAAAAGTTTTAGAACTATCTTCAAATGAAGAAAATTATAACAAAGGTGACTTCAAACATTTTATGGCTAAAGAAATTGAAGAACAACCTATAACTATAAAAAATTGTGTTAAAGAATATATTGATAATATTAATAATGATATTAATATTTATAATTTCCCATGGATATTAGATGAAATTAATTCTGTAACACTTATAGGATGTGGAACTGCTTATAATTCTTGTTTAACATCTAAATATTGGTTTGAAGAACTAACAAGTTTAGATGTAAGTGTTGATGTGGCATCTGAGTTTAGATATCGAAAAAATAGATTTAAAAAAGATACCTTATATATCTTTGTTTCACAATCTGGTGAAACAGCCGATACATATGCAGCCTTAGACTTATGTAATAAAAATAAGATGAAAACCGCTTGTATTGTTAATGTAATTGAAAGTTCTATAGCAAGAGATTCAAACTTTATTTTACCAATTCACTGTGGGCCAGAAATAGGAGTTGCTTCAACAAAAGCATTTCTTGGACAATTACTTGTACTTTATATAATGACATTAAAAATATCTTTTTTAAAAAAAAGCATAACAAAAGATAGCTATGTTGCTAAAATAAAAGATTTAAAACAATTACCTATGCTTATTG
>Ga0307986_10003611_pt1 | contig 10688 bp, 12 predicted proteins | sample EllFjometageno82_FD_203170 | JGI IMG/M metagenome (GOLD analysis project Ga0307986, IMG submission 203170) | Marine microbial communities from Ellis Fjord, Antarctic Ocean - #82 | ecosystem: Environmental > Aquatic > Marine > Unclassified | place: Southern Ocean | collected 2014-10-09
TTATCTAAATTATACATTGATAAAGCTATTCCAGGCCCGGGAAAATTAAAAACTTCATATTTTATTTCTTGGCTACCATCTTCAGCCGTCCATTTAACTTCCATTTTACCTTTTCCAGGAACTTTAAAATCTGTTGCTCTATATTGATCTCCAAATGCATGTCTTCCAATAATTACAGGATCGGTCCATGAAGGAACTAACTTTGGTATATTTTTACAAACTATTGGCTCTCTAAATACCGTTCCTCCTATAATATTTCTTATAGTTCCGTTAGGAGATCTCCACATTTTTTTTAAATCAAACTCTTCAACCCTTGCTTCATCTGGGGTAATTGTTGCACACTTAATACCAACACCAATCTTTTTAATAGCAGCAGCTGAGTCTATTGTTATCTGGTCATTAGTATTATCTCGACTTTTCATACCTAAATCAAAATATTCAATGCCTAAATCTAAATATGGAAGAATAAGTTTACTTTTTATAAACTCCCATATTATTCTTGTCATTTCATCGCCATCAAGTTCAGCTATAGGGTTTTTAACGTTAATTTTAGACATATTTGAATAATATATATTAGTAATTGTAATTTAGTGCTTTATATACATATTATTAAAAAATTATCAAATAGAAGCTTATGTTAGAGAAAGTTTTTCCAAAGATTCATTCAGAAGGTTATAAATTTTTAGCTATTGCTATTTTTATAACTATATTTTTATATTTTTTAAGCACCTTCTTAGGCCTGATAGGGTTAGTTATATCTATATGGGTTTACTACTTTTTTAGAGACCCTGAGCGAATTTCGATAAATGACGATAATTATTTAACAAGTCCTGCAGATGGTGAAGTTTTAATGGTACATGAAGTTAGTGGGCCAAAAGAGTTAGGCTTAGAAGATAAAAGATTTACAAAAATTAGTATTTTTATGAATGTTTTTGATTGCCACGTTAATAGAACACCTTGTGAGGGAAAAATATCAGAAATATTTTATAAACCAGGAAAATTTTTAAATGCATCACTTGATAAAGCAAGTGAGGAAAATGAAAGAAATTATTATAAAATAATAAATCATTATAATGAAGAAGTTATTGTTGTTCAGATTGCAGGCTTGATTGCTAGAAGAATTGTTTGTGAGTCCACTAAGGATCAACAACTTCAGCAAGGTGAAAGGATTGGAATGATTAGATTTGGAAGTAGAGCAGATGTTTATTTTGAAAACTATAAACCACTAGTAAAAGTTGGACAAAAAGCAATTGCAGGCGAGACGCTGTTAGCAAAAAGATAGTTATGGAGCAGCCTAAAAATAATTTTAAAATAGTTTCAGATAAAAAAGCAAGAATGATTCTTCCTAATGCAATTACATTAATTGGAGTTTGTATTGGTTTAACTTCTATTAAATTTGCTTTGGATGGCAAATTTGCACTTGCTGTTGTGGCAATATTATTTGCTGGACTGATGGATGCATTGGACGGACGTATAGCAAGATTAATTAAAGGAACGTCTAAAATAGGTAAAGAGCTCGACTCTTTAGGAGATGTAATTAGTTTTGGTGTTGCACCTGCGTTCATAATGTATTTTTGGAATTTACAATATTTAGATAAATTGGGTTGGTTTGTTTGTTTAATGTATGTAGTTTGTGTGGCACTAAGGCTTGCAAGGTTTAATGTTAACTCTGAAGAAGAGTCATCTTGGAAAGATAATTTTTTTGAAGGAGTACCAGCACCTGCAGGAGGAATTATTGTTTTAATGCCTTTAGTATTAAGTTTTAGTGGACTAGTAGAAATCTTTTTTAAAATTAATTATGATTTAGTAGTACCAATATTTTTTATTACAGTTTCAGTGTTACTGATAAGTACAACTCCAACATATTCATTTAAAAAAATAGTTATTCCAAGAGCTATGACTAAATTTTTATTATTTGGAATAGTATTATTCTTTGGAGCCTTATTAGTTTACACGTTTAAAATCTTAGCAATTAGTATATTATTATATTTATGCTTAATTCCAGTAAGTTATTTTCATTATAAAAAGATAAGAAAAGAAAAAAATATTAATGCTGATATGAATGAAAATGACGATTTAGAAGATATTTTATAAATGAAAAAAAATGTAATTGTTTCACTAGCTGATTCAAATTATTTTGAATTATTAAATGAATTAATTGACTCTATTAAAAGTTTTGAAAAAAGCAAAGATACAGCAATATGCATTTTAGATGCGGGTTTAACAAGTGAACAAAAAATAACATTATCAAAAAAAGTTGATGAAATTAAATCAGCAGAATGGGATATCCAAGTTCCAGCAATTAAAATTAAAGGAAAAGAATGGTTAAAAAGTCAGGTATCAAGAGCTTTTTTACCAAAGTATTTTCCTAATTATGAAAAATATTTATGGATAGATTGTGACGCGTGGGTCAATGATTGGGCCTCTGTTGAATTATATTTTAAAGCTTGTGAAAATGGCAAATTAGGAATTACCCAAACTTTAGGACCAGGTTATAAAATAATGTCTAAAGTTAATTGGCTATTTGGAAAAGTAGCAATAATTAAGTCTCAAAACTTTAAACATGCGATCAAATCTAAAATAGGACTATCTAAAGCAAGGAAATTAGCTTTTGCTCCACATATAAATATTGGTGTTTTTTCGTTGGAGAAAAATTCACCAGGTTGGGAATCGTGGCAAAAAAATCTTGAACAAACATTGAAGTCAGGAAACATCTTTGGTTCAGAGGGTTTAGCTATTAATATGTCTGTATATATAGATGATTTAGAAACTGAATTTTTACCACTAAATTATAATTGGATTGCTAGTAATTTATTACCAAAATTTGATGAAATACAAAATACGTTTGTTGAGCCCTATCTACCAAATTATAAAATAGGAATTATGCATTTAGCAGGAGGAATTTGGAATGGTGATAAAGATATGAGATTAAATAAAGAAGTTAGAATTAAGATACAGTCTATCCAAAAAAATCTATTATCTAAAAGTTTAAGATTTGGTTTATAATTGAAAAAAAATAGAATCTCAAAAAATTGGATTAATAAACAAAAAAGAGATATTTATGTCAGGCAATCTCAAATAGATGGTTATAGGGCAAGGTCGGCTTATAAATTAATAGAAATTGATGAAAAATTTAAGATTTTTAAAAATGGAATATCTGTAATTGACCTAGGTGCATCACCAGGCAGTTGGTCTCAATACATAGCAAGAACTGTAAAGAGTGGAAGGCTAGTTTCGATTGACATAAAAAATATGGAAGAAATTGACAATACAATTCAAATTAAGGGTGACTTTATAGAGTCAGATTCTCAAGATAAGATTAAAGGATTGTTTAAATCAAAAGTTGATGTTGTGGTTTCCGATATGGCAGTCAATACTACTGGCATTAAAGATATAGATGCAATTTATACAGGTGAACTTGCAATGGAAGCAATGAACTTCTCCAAAGAAATGCTAGTCAAAGAAGGACGTTTTGTATCAAAAATATTTTTAGGCTCTTCATTTAATGAAATTGTTGCTCTGGGTAAAAAAATATTTAAAGAAGTGAAAATATTTAAACCTAAAGCTAGTAGAAAAGAATCTAAAGAAAGCTTTATTATTTGTAAAATCCTAAGATAGAGACTTTAATTTTAAAAGGAATCATATATAACTCATTATGGATCGTATAAAAGAAGCTCTTACCTTTGATGATGTAACAATGGCACCGAAATACTCAGAAGTTTTACCTTCTGAAGTGGACACGTGTACAAAATTATCATCTAATTTAATACTAAAAATTCCTCTATTATCCTCTGCAATGGATACGGTGACAGAAAGTAAAATGGCTATAGCGATAGCAAAAGCTGGCGGCATTGGAGTTATACACAGAAACCTAAATATTAAAAAACAAATCGAAGAAATTAAAAAAGTGAAAAAACTAAAACTATTAGTTGGAGCTGCTGTTGGAGCTGGTCCATTAGAACATAAAAGAGCAGAAGCAATTTTAAAAGAAAAAGTTGATTTAATTGTAGTAGATACAGCGCATGGACACAGTAAAAAAGTTGCAGAAATTATAAAAGCAATAAAAAAAAAAAAGACAAGCAAAACAACTCTTTGTGCTGGAAATATAGCAACAGCAGAAGCTGCAAAATTCTTGATTAAATTGGGAGTAGACATCGTTAAAGTTGGAATTGGGCCAGGATCAATTTGTACAACTAGATTGGTAGCTGGAATTGGTGTGCCTCAATTAAGTGCAATACTGGAAGTAAAAAAAGGTGTAAAAAACAATAAAGTAAAGATTATTTCAGATGGTGGAATTAAATATTCAGGAGACATAGCAAAAGCATTATCTGCTGGAGCAGACGCGGTTATGATAGGTTCTTTATTTGCAGGTAGCTTAGAAACACCTGGTAAATTAATTAAAAAGCATGGAAAATTATTTAAAAGTTTTAGAGGCATGGGATCTGTTGGAGCAATGAATAAAGGATCAGCTGACAGATATTTCCAGAAAAAACAAAGAGACCTATCTAAGTATGTACCAGAAGGTGTAGAGGGTTTTGTAAGATATAAAGGTGATGTGAAAAGTATAATATATAAATTAATAGGTGGATTGAAATCGTCTATGGGATATCTTGGAGCAAAAAAAGTACCTAACCTTAAAAAAAATCCTAATTTTGTAAAAATAACAAAAGCTGGATTTTATGAAAGCATGGTTCATAATGTCGATGAAGTAACAAGTGATAGTAAATATTAATGATAAAAATAACTAAATTAATAACAATCTTTTTTGTGATAATGAATTTACCAAATTTTTTATTAGCAGAAAGTTCTTTTTTTGAAGAAGCAAAAATAAAGTTTGATGAAAAAAAATATGAAACATCAAAATTTTTATTTCAAAGAAGTATAGTTTTTAACCCCAAAGACAAAAATTCATATTTATATTTAGCTAAAATTTATAATCTTGAAGATAATAAGAAAGAAAAAGAAAAAAATATTAATACTGTAATTTTATTAGATCCAAAAAATGAAGAGGCAAATTATTTACTTATGGAAATAGAACTCGAAAAGTCTAATTATTCAAAAGTCAAAGATTTAGCTGAAAATTTCACCAAAATCTGTAAAAAACTATGTGATAAAAAAACTTTGATTTTAGAATCCTTAAAGAATTTGGAACCTAGAAATGAGTCTTAGTAACAACCTAAGAAAAATTATTATAATAGATTTTGGCTCTCAATTTACTCAATTAATTGCTCGAAGAATAAGAGAGTTTGGAGTCTTTTCAGAAATTATTAGCCATAAAAAAATTAATATCAGCGTAATCACTAAAAAAAACATAGGAGGAATAATTCTTTCAGGAGGCCCCCTTAATGTTTATGAGAATAATAAATTTAAGTTTGATAAAAAAATTTTAAAATTAGGTGTACCAGTTCTTGGTATTTGTTTTGGACATCAAGTGTTATCAAAAGAATTGGGGGGGAAGGTTAAAAGATCAAAACATCGAGAGTTTGGTCTTGCAACAATTACTAAAGTTTCAAATAGTATTTTAACAAAAAATTTTTTTAACAATAAAAATATTAGTAATGTTTGGATGAGCCATTCCGATCAAGTTTCTAAAATGCCTAAAAATTTTAAAATAGTTGCATCATCAAAGAATTCAAAATTAACAATAATTGAAAATTTAAAAGATAATTTTTATGGTGTTCAGTTTCACCCAGAAGTTACACACACCCCGAAAGGAAAAATTTTATTACGCAATTTCCTCTTTCTCATATGTAAGATTAAAAAAAATTGGTCTTCTAAAGATCAAAAACTAAAACTAATAAAAGAGATTAAAGATCAAGTAGGAAATAATAAAGTAATTTGTGGTCTTTCAGGTGGGGTTGACAGTAGTGTGGTCGCACAACTCTTGAGCAAAGCAATAGGAAAAAACTTAACATGCATATTCGTTAATAATGGCCTTTTGAGAAAAAATGAAGAAAAACAAGTGGTCAATACATTTAAAAATAAATTAAAGATGAATTTATTATATGTTAATGCTGAAAAAGAATTTATAAAAAAACTAACTAATGTTTCTGATCCAGAAAAAAAAAGAAAAATTATTGGAAATTTATTTATTAAAATATTTGAAAGATATGCCAAAAGAATTAAAAATGTAAGATTTCTTGCGCAAGGAACTCTTTATCCAGACTTAATTGAAAGTAAATCAGTAACTGGCAGCCAAACATCTAAAATAAAATCTCACCATAATGTGGGAGGCCTACCCAAAAGAATGAAATTAAGATTAGTTGAACCTCTTAAATTTCTATTTAAAGACGAGGTTAGAAAATTAGGATTAGAGCTTAAGTTATCAAGAGATATAATATCTAGACACCCATTCCCAGGACCTGGGCTTGCAATACGAATGCCAGGTACCATAACTCATGAAAAGATTAAAATTTTAAAAGAAGCAGATTTTTATTTCATCAAAGCTTTAAGAGATCATGGATTATATCATAAGATATGGCAAGCCTATGCGGCCCTGTTACCAGTAAAAACTGTTGGCGTTATGGGAGATAATCGTACTTATGAGCATATTTGTTTATTAAGAGCAATTACGTCTGAAGATGGAATGACTGCTGATTTCTTTGATTTTCCAAAAGGGTTTATGCAATCAATTTCTAACCAAATTATTAATAATATCAGTGGTATTAATAGAGTAGTTTATGATGTCACCTCAAAGCCTCCCAGCACTATTGAGTTGGAATAATAATTTACTATAGAATATAAGGTATTATTAAATATTTACATACAATGCAAAATAATGGTACTTGGTAAATTAATGAATAAAAAAATCATTAACTTTATAAAAAAAAAAAATAGATCTAAAATTATTAGTCTTACCGCTTATTCTAAAAATATAGCATCTATTATCGATAAACATTGTGATCTTATTCTAGTTGGAGACTCTCTAGGTTCTGTACTTTACAATTTTTCATCAACAAAAGAAGTAACATTAGATATGATGATCGATCATTCCAAAAGTGTGAGGATGGGTATTAGAAAAAGTTTAATGGTAGTGGATATGCCTTATAATACATATCGAAACTCCAAAGAAGCATTAAAAAATGCAAAAAAAATTATCTCTACAACCAAATGTGATGCAGTCAAAATCGAGGGTGGAAAAAAAGTTTATCCAATAATTAAAAATTTAATTAGGAATAAAATTTCCGTAATGGGACATCTTGGAGTGTTACCACAGTCTGCAAAAAATTTTAAATATAAGGGAAAAAATACCACTGAAAGAAAAATTATTTTAAGAGATTCAAAACTTTTAGAAGAAGCGGGTGTTTTTTCTATTGTTTTAGAGTGTGTAGAAAGTTCTTTAGCAAAAGAAATAACAAAAACTGTAAATATACCAACAATTGGAATAGGTGCCTCAGCAAATTGTGATGGGCAAGTTTTAGTTACAGATGATCTTATAGGTCTAAATAAAATTAATGCTAGATTTGTTAAAAAATATTTAAATATTGAAAAGCAAATAAATGATGCTGTGCTAAAATTTAAACAAGATGTGACTAAAGTTAAATTTCCTGGTAAAAAACACTCTTACTAAATTAAAAGTATTGTTTAAAAGTTTCATTAATTGATAAAACTCCAAAATCATTTAATCCACCAATTATCAATTGAAGTGCTACTATTAAAATGAAACCTAAACCCACATATGCTATCCACAAATGTTTTTGAATATAATTTGCTAAATATGTAGCTAAAGCTCCAGTTAATACAACGGATAAAATAAGTCCAAATATCATAAAACCAAAATAACCCTTTGCAGCTCCAACCACACCAATTACATTATCAAAACTTATAGTAATATCTGCAAATAGCACCTTGTAAACACTCCTTACATAAGAAGGTTCTTTAGATTTATTTATTGGAGATTTAATCTTATTCTTCATTTCAACTAAATCTTTTCTTAAATCATTAACAATCCAAATCAAAAGAAGTCCACCCAAAATTTTTATATAATAAAATTCAAATAGGTAAGTGGCAAAAAGTGCAAAAATAATTTTAAAAACTAAAGCACCAGCTACCCCCCATAGTATTATTTGTTTTCTGTTCTTTGGAACAAAATTAGCCGCTATTAGTCCTATTATAATTGCATTATCTGCTGCTAAAATAATATCTATAAATATAATTTGGGTTAAGATAAGAAATTCTTCAATCAAGATAGATGTATAATATTAAAAATTTAAATTAATACAATCAAAATTAGTTAGCAATCGAGGATGTTATTTTTTTCCCAATCAGTTACAGAACCATTTTTATCAAAATTTTCTTTTTGATTAAAGTCCTCAATCTCTAATTTTTTTAATTTTATATAGCTATTAATGGTAGCTTCTCCAAAAGCTTCCTTAAGTTCTTTACTATTTTCAAGAAAATCCAGAGCATTTTGTATTTCATCTGGTAGTTTTTTCAAATTTGGATAATTCTTATAATCAGTATACATATTGCAAAATAGTGGCTCACCAGGATCAACTTTATTATCTATACCGTAAAGGCCTGCAGCGACAATACCTGCTTGAAGTAAATAGGGATTTGATGAACCATCCATTAACCTTAACTCAAACCTACCAGCATCAGGAACCCTAATCATATGAGTTCTATTATTTCCAGTATACGAAATACTACTTGGAGACCATGAGGCACCAGATTTTGTTGGAGGTGCATTTATTCTTCTATAACTATTTACAGTAGGATTAAAAAAAGCTGAAAGTGGCTGTGCTAAACGTAATACTCCACCTAAAAAATTATAGGCAAGTCTAGTTAGGCCTAGCTTATCGTTATTATCTAAAAATTTGTTTATTTTCTTGTCCCAAAGAGAAACATGAGCATGACAACCGTTACCAGTTAAATTGCTAAAAGGTTTTGGCATGAACGTTGCTCGAAGGCTATGTTTTTCTGCTAAAGACTTCACCATATATTTAAAAAAAACATGGCGGTCTGCTGTAATTAAACAATCATCATAATCCCAATTCATTTCAAATTGTCCATTAGCATCTTCATGGTCATTTTGATATGGATGCCATCCCATTTGAATCATGCTATCACAAATTTCTTTAATTAAATCATATCTTCGCATTAAAGCTGATTGATCATAACAAGGCTTAGATTGTGTGTCTCTAGCATCTGCTATGCTCGAGCCATCTTGGGAAATTAAGAAGTATTCGCACTCAACTCCTGATTTCATATTCAATTTTTTTTTACTTAATTTTTCTATTTGGTCTTTAAGCATAACACGGGGTGAAGCTTTTACTGGTTTACCACCCATCCACAAATCAGATGCTAACCAACCTACTTCCTTATTCCACGGCAATTGAATTAAACTATCAGGGTCTGGAATAGCAAACATATCAGTATCAGCTGGTGACATATCTAACCATGTTGCAAAACCTGCAAAACCCGCACCATTTTTTTGCATCTCCTCAATTGCTTCTGCTGGAACTAATTTTGATCTTAGAATGCCAAATAAGTCTACAAAGCTAATAAGAAAATATTTAATTTTTTTAGTTTTGGCAATTTTAGATAAATTTTTCACCACTATCTTAAAAACGAAAAAATTGTTTCTTTATAATAAATTAAATTTACACCAATAATCATTATTATAGCTGCAATAACCCCATACTTTGCCTTTGGAAAAAGTACACCTATCATTTTGCTTGGTCTTTGCTCTTCGTTATTATTGTCTATCATATTGAATTTTTCTATAAAAAAGGGCGCTACAACAAAGTAGCGCCCAAATTTTAATTTATATTACCAGTCGGTAATATTGTTTTTATGATCATTTGCCCCATGTCTTTTCCTAGCTAATCTATCAAGTTTTTCACTTTCAGATTTGTTAGTAATGACATGCCAGCCAATCCAAAAAACTATACCAAGAATAACCAGTAAAGTTTCAGTGGATCCAGCCCCCGGATAAACTGCTCCGACAACCTCTTTTGCGCTTAAATGATCTATCCAGTTTGTTACTGTAGCCATATATTTCCCCCTTTACCTAGTTGAAGAGGCGACTGCTTTTTCAGCATCTCTATCATCCTCCATTATTTCATAGTCTAGTCCAGCTATTTCAACAGCACGTGGTATTCTTAATTTACCAAATGCGTTTAGTATTCGAGCTAAAACATAACCTGGTAGCATTCCAAGAACTCCGAACATTATAATTGCTCCTAGAAATTGCCCAAGCGGATTGATTGATGCATAAGTTGATCCGTCCCACATAGCTCCAACACTATATCCAGATGAAGGATAGCCATTTAAAACAAATCCACAAATTACAAGTCCAGCAAACCCTGCGTAACCATGTACTGCTACTGCACCAACTGCATCATCAATTTTGAACTTACGTTCAACCCAATAATGTAGCTTGTATGCAATCACAACACCGATCGCACCAATAAGCATTGCTTGTATCGGGTGATACAAATCATTACCTGCTGATGCACAGATGATACCTGCCAGTCCACTTGAGTATGTCCAGAAGGGATCACCTTTAGCGACCACGTATCCAGCTAATAATCCACCCGATAATGACATCAGGAAGTTATAGGTTATACCACTCAGTGTAGTGGGGGTTACATATATGTTTGTTGCCGTCCAATAGGTGACACCTTCCATTCCATATTCAGGTCCAAGATCAAATATCGGTATATTACATGCCGCATAAAATCCCC
>Ga0307986_10003614_pt1 | contig 10686 bp, 14 predicted proteins | sample EllFjometageno82_FD_203170 | JGI IMG/M metagenome (GOLD analysis project Ga0307986, IMG submission 203170) | Marine microbial communities from Ellis Fjord, Antarctic Ocean - #82 | ecosystem: Environmental > Aquatic > Marine > Unclassified | place: Southern Ocean | collected 2014-10-09
AATTCTATTTTTAAGCATCTATTTCTCTTGATAATTCATCTAATTTAATATCACCATCATATATGGCTTTACCAACTATTATCCCTTCAATATTTTTTAAACCTTTTGCTTTTTTAATGTCATCAATTGAAGAAACTCCCCCAGATATAATCACTGGACAATTTGAGGTATCTGCAACTTTTGATGTTTCTTCAAAGTTGGGGCCTTGTTTAGTGCCATCTCGGTTTATGTCAGTATAAATTAATCGGCTTGCACCATAATCGTTTACTTCTTTTAAATAATCTAAAGTTGGCTGATTGGTATTTTCCTTCCATCCTGAGACAGACAAATAACCATCTTTAGCATCCAGGCCTAGGGCGATTTTATTTGGAAATTTTTGACATGCTTCTTTTAAAAAATTCTTATCTTTTATGGCTGCACTTCCTAAAATAACTTTCTCAACTCCTACATCTGTATATTTTTGAATACTATCAATGGTTCTAACACCTCCACCTACTTCAATTTTTAAATCAAATTTATGAACTATTTCTTTAATGATATCTAAGTTAACTGTCTCTCCAGTTAAGGCTCCGTCTAAATCAACAATGTGTAAATTTTTAAAACCATGATCTTTGTATTTACCAGCTTGATTAACCGGTGACACTTCATATTCGGTTTTATTATTAAAATCTCCTTTAACTAACCTCACACATTTCTTGTCTTTAATATCTATAGCTGGAAAGATTTTCATTTTATAAATTTATAAAGTTTTTTATTATTTGTAATCCAGTTTTATCACTCTTTTCAGGATGAAATTGAGTTCCATAAATGTTTTCTTTTTCAACAGAACAAACAATATTTGATGAATAATCTGTTGTTGCAGAAATTACACTTTTATCTTTTGGAATAAATTCATAACTATGTACAAAATACATGTGTGATTTATTTTTTATATCTTTAAAAATCTTACTTTCTTTATTAATGTTAATTTCATTCCAGCCAATGTGTGGAAGTTTGAATTTATTATTTTGATTATCTATCTTTGATACTTTTCCTGAAATCCAACCAAGACCTTTTGTTTCAACCTCCTCATACCCAGTGTCTGCGAACATTTGTAAACCAACACAAATTCCAAGAAGAGGTTTTTTATCATTAATTGCAAATTTGTTTAAAGTATCAACTAAACCATTTATACTGTTTAATGCATCTATACAGTTCTTGAACGATCCCTGCCCTGGCAAAACTAGTTTGTCGCTTGATTTAATCTTATTCAAATCTGAGGTTACTTCGATATTTACTTTGCTTTTAGCAACCTCCTTAAAGGAATTTTTTACTGAACTGATGTTACCTGAATTATAGTCAACAATCGTGACATTCATCAAATTTACAAAGAGCCTTTAGTTGAAGGAACTATGCCTTTATTCCTTGGATCTATTTCTAAAGCTGTTCTTAACGATCTTGCTAAACCCTTAAAACAAGATTCTATTATATGATGACTATTGTCTCCATATATGTTTTCCATGTGTAATGTTATTCCAGCTGCTTGAGAGAATGCTTGAAACCATTCTTTAAAAAGTTCTGTGTCCATTTCTCCAAGTCTTTCTACTTTCAGCTTAACTTTCCATATTAGGTAGGGTCTATTTGAAACATCGATTGCAACTCTTGTTAATGTTTCATCCATTGGAATCATTGCATGAGCATATCTTTTAATTCCTGCATAGTTTTTTAATGCTTTCTTCAATGCTTCACCTATAGCAATACCGGTATCTTCTGTTGTGTGATGAAGATCTATATGGGTGTCTCCCTTTGCTTTCAAATTTATATCTATCAACGAATGCTTGGATAATTGCTCAAGCATATGATCTAAAAAACCTATGCCAGTATCAATTTTGTATTTTCCTTTACCATCAATATTTAAATCAACACTAATGCTGGTTTCTTTCGTTTTTCGCGAAATTTTTCCTTTTCTACTCATATTGTTTACTACCTATACAGAGGTTAGCTTGTTATATCAATATTAGTAATCAACTACTTGAAGAATGAAAATTAATATCCATCTATAAGTTATGACTACAATTGTGCTTATTAGAAAAAATAATGAAGTGGTGGTGGCTGGAGACGGTCAAGTTAGCATGGGCAATACAGTTATAAAAAGCACTGCTGCTAAAGTTAGAAAAATTGAGAAGAGAAATGTAATTGCAGGTTTCGCTGGATCAACTGCTGACGCTTTAACTTTATTTGAAAGACTAGAAGCAAAACTTGAGAAGCATGCTGGAAATCTTCCCCGAGCGGCCGTTGAATTAGCTAAAGATTGGCGGACTGACAAATATTTAAGAAGACTCGAAGCTTTGATGGCTATTGGCGATAAAGAAAATAGTTATATAATTTCAGGCACTGGTGATGTTCTAGAGCCAGAAGGAAATGCCATTGGTATAGGATCTGGTGGAAATTATGCTTTAGCTGCTGCTAAAGTATTGTTAGATTCAGATTTAAGTGCAGAAGAGGTTGCAAGAAAAGCTATTAAAATTGCTTCTGAAATTTGTGTATTTACTAATGATAATATTAAAATTGAGAAAATTTGATGAAAGATTCAAACGTTACCCCCTTCCCTAAAGAAAAAAATGAAAAAAAAGATAGCTCTCTAGTTACCTCTTTATCTCCTAGAGAGATTGTTTCTGAGCTTGATAGATATGTAGTTGGACAAAACAAAGCAAAAAAAGCTGTAGCTATTGCTTTAAGAAATAGATGGAGAAGGCAGGCTCTAAAAGGTGAAATGAGAGATGAAATTTTACCTAAAAATATTTTGATGATTGGTCCAACAGGGGTTGGTAAAACTGAAATTTCTAGAAGACTATCTAAATTGGCTGAAGCTCCTTTTGTAAAAGTAGAGGCAACAAAATTTACCGAAGTTGGTTATGTTGGAAGAGATGTTGAGCAAATCATAAGGGATTTACTTGAAATTGCTATTGCCATGGAAAAAATTAAAAAAAGAAAAGAAGTTAACGCTAAAGCTCAAAAATTAGCTGAAGAAAAAGTTCTAGATGCAATTGTTGGGAATAAAGCCAGTCTTGCTACGAGAGAAAGTTTTAGAAAAAGATTAAGAGATGGTGATTTAGATGATAATGAAATTGAAATAGCTATAAATGATAATAGCTCTCAGGCCTCATTTGAAATTCCTGGAATGCCAGGTGCAAATATTGGCATGATAAATATTGGTGACATACTTGGAAAATCTGTTGGAAACAAACAAAAAAAGAAAAAAATGTCTGTTAAAGAATCTCACGACATTTTAATCAATGACGAGGCTGATAAATTAATAGAAGAAGATAAGATTATAAAATCTGCAAAAGACTCTACTGAGAATAATGGAATTGTTTTTTTAGATGAGATAGATAAAATTTCAGGAAGAACTGACAGAGGCGGAGGGGATGTTTCTAGAGAAGGCGTTCAAAGAGACTTGCTTCCTTTAATTGAAGGAACAACGGTGAGCACAAAATATGGTCCGATTAAAACAGATCACATTTTATTTATTGCTTCAGGTGCATTTCAACTTGCAAAACCTTCCGATCTACTGCCAGAACTACAAGGAAGGCTTCCTATAAGGGTTGAACTTGAAGCTTTAACCAGTGAAGATTTTAAAAGAATTCTTAAAGAGCCAGATTATAGTTTAATTAAACAGTACGTTGCTCTTTTAAAGACTGAAAATGTAGAATTAGAATTTTCTGAGGATGGGATAGATGCCATTGCTAATATGGCCTCAGAAGTTAACGCTACTGTGGAAAATATCGGAGCAAGAAGACTACATACAATTATTGAAAGAATTTTAGATGACATTAGTTTTACAGCAACAGATAGAGCTGGAGAAAAGATTATAATTGATTCAAATTATGTCAAAAAAAATTTAGATGAGCTTGTTAAAGATACCGACTTATCTAAGTTTATTCTCTAATAAGTTATTTTATCTTAAATTTATTTTTAAGATAAATATAAAAAGCACCACTTCCACCATCCTCGATCTTTGCATCTGTGATTTGTATAATTAATTTTGTTAGGCCAACATTTGATTCAATAAATTCAGGAACAGAATACTTCAATATACTTAAATCTTTTGAAAGATATGGATTTTCAACATTTTTAGATCTAAGTCCTTTGCCTGTGATCACTATAATTTTAGTGACACTTTCATCAAAACATTTTTGAATAAATTGTTCTATTATCTTATTCGCCTCTTCAATCGTGTAACCATGCAGGTCTATCTTTTTAATTTTTTCATGTCTTATGTTTTTTTTATTAACAAAATCTTTATTGGGTATTTTCTCGTTATTTTTTAGGAAGTCTTCCCAATCTTTTTTATCTTTTTTTAAAATATCAAGAGTTTTTTTCTGCTTGATATCATTTTTTTTTACGAAATTTTTATTGGGTGTTTTCTCTTTATTTTTTAAGAAATTTTCCCAATCTCTTTTATCTTTATCTGAAATTTTTATAATCAATTATGTCGTGGTATCAATTAATAACCAATTAGGATTCGATGATTTTATATCTTTTGCAAAAACCCAAGTATCGTAAACAGTCTTAATCTTTTCAGCATTTCCTGAAATTATTTTTTTATCTTTATCTTTTATACAAGTTATAATCTCACTAACAAAGTCTACCGTAACTTCTAAGCTATCTTCTACTTTTTTGTGTGTTTTAATTACTGCTGATTTAATTCCTATGAAAGTTATTTCAGCAAAATTGCCTTTACTTTCTCTGTCCGAAAGAGCTTCTTTGAATTGGTCGTACACTTTTTTACCCAAAAGTGGTTTGCTAGCTATCAGCTTATTATCGCTATCACTAAAATCTGTAATAATTGTTTCATAAGCAATTTGTGCACCCTTCAAAAAATCTTTTTGCTCCTCTATGTCAAACTCATTACTTGTTCGTTTTAGACTCGTGCTAATTTTTTTAAATTCTTTTTCGAATTGCACTGGCAATTTGCCCTCGTAGCCTGTTTTTTTTCCAAGTATTCTTCTTAAACGAAGAAAAATAAATCCAGCAATCATTGCCAAGAGAATAATATCCATATATTCAAAACTATAATTCATATGTTATAATATTTAGTATGTTGATTAATTACAACTAGCAATTTAGACTAAGGACAAATGAACACAATATTATTAGCAATTATTGGTATCCCAATTATTGAAATTTATTTATTTATCAAGGTGGGGTCTCAAGTTGGTGCCTTTAATACTATATTGCTTATTTTTGTTACTGCTTTTTTTGGTATTGTTTATGCAAGATATGAAGGTTTTAACACTTTAAGATCTGGAATGTCACAAATTGTTAAAAATGAACTTCCAGTTTATGAAATTGTTTCTGGTGCAGCCTTAGCTTTTGCTGCGCTTCTTCTAATTTTGCCTGGCTTTGCTACGGATATATTGGGTTTGTTTATAATTTTTCCTCCAACACGAAAATTGATTTTTAAAAAGGTATCAACTAAACAAAGGCCAAATAATAAAAAACAAGATTTTATTAACGGTGAATTTGAAGATATAGATGACGATAATGACAGAAAACTTTAAGATATTAGCAGAGTTTGTAAAAGATATATCTAGCGAAACTCCAGATGTTCAAAGTTATATTTTTGTAAAAGAAAACATTTCTAAATATCAGCTGAATATAGATATTAATTCTAAGGCTTTGAAGAATAAAATGATAGAAGTTAACACAACGCTAAAGTTTGAGGATAAGGAATTAAATGAAAAAAAATCATATTTTGAAATAGTTTATGCCTCTATTATTAAAGTAAGTGAAGATATAAAAGGAAAAAAAGATTTAGAAAAAATTATTTTGTGTGATGTGCAAAATAAAATTTACCCTAATTTAGAAAAAACATTTTTAAATCTGCTACACAACTCTGGTTTTCCGGAAGTAAAGTTAGAAAAGAAAATAGACTTTAGTAAATTATACAATGATAGATCTAATTAAAAAAATTTTTCTTTAGGCTGTTTTTTAAATATTCTTTGTGCAACCTAGATTCTTGTTCTGTAGGTTTTATAATTTTTTTATAGTGTAAATTTAAATTTTCTGAATCTGATTGTATTTTTTCATTAACGTTGATCTGGAAATTTAATGTGGGTTCCTTTTGATCTAAAAGATTAATATAAACCTTACCCAGTAGGTCACAGTCAATTAAAGCTGTGTGCTGTGTTCTTTCAGAATTATCTATCTTGTACCTTTTGCATAGTGCGTCAAGACTTACTGGAGAGCCTGGGAATTTATCTCTAGCTAACGCTAGTGTGTCAACAGTGTTTTCGCTATTAATTTTTTTTTTACCCAGCAAAGCTAGTTCATTATTTAAATGTGACAAATCAAACTCAGCATTATGAATCACTAATCTTTTATTTTCTATAAAGTTTAAAAATTCATCCACTACATCAGAGAATTTTTTTTGTTTAGATAAAAATTCGTCTGTATATCCATGAACTTCTAAAGCTTTTTCGGAAACTTTTCTTTCAGGGTTTAGATAGCAATGAAATCTATTCTTTGTCGGAACAAGATCTTCAAGCTCAATACAGCCTATCTCAACGATTCTATGACCATCTTTAACAAATAAACCTGTTGTTTCTGTATCTAATATAACTTCTTTCATTTACAAAATTTCTTTCAAAATCTTCTTAATACTTTGATTAACAGATTTTTTGGTAAAATTATTTTTAATGACGTATTGAGCTTTTTTCTTTTTATAATTGAGTGTTAGCTGAATATTTTTGAATTTGCTTACAAGTTTTGGGTTAAAATTTTTTCTTTTTCTTAATCTTTTCAAAATATCTAATTTTCCAGATTTAACAAAAACTAAAATATCTTTTTTTTTATTAATTTTATTTTCTAATAACAGGGGAATGTCTAAAATTACAATTTTCTTATTTTTGTGTTTATTTAAGAATATATTCATCTTTTTTTTTATTTCTAAATGAACAATTCTAACAATTTTTTTTAAATTAGATTTATTGGCTAGTATGGCGCTGGAAATTTCGTTTTTGTTTATGGGAAAAGAATGAATATACTTTGGTAGTATTTTTTTCAGTTTATTAAAAACTTTTCTATTTTTTTTATATAATTTACCAACTTCTGCGTCTGCATTAAATACGGGATAACCAAAGTTTTTAGCTACATAGCTTTTACCCGATCCAATGTCTCCTAAAATTCCAATTTTAATCATCAGTCTAAAAGTTTAATTACTCCATCATCAATTTCGGGCGTTATTTTTGTCCAAAGATTGAATGCATGTTTTGCTTGGTTTAAAAACATCTGTTGTCCATTCATGGTAATATTTTCTCTTAGTCTGGCTTCTTTTAAAAAATTTGTTTCTTTGGGATTGTATATTAAATCATAAAACAGTTTATTTTTATCCCCTTTGCAGTCATCAAAATCTATATCTATTCTTTCATCTTTTGTTAAGCCAATACTAGTTGTGTTAATTACGACATCACAAACTAAAGGTCTTTTACCCCAATCTAAAACCTCTATTTTCGTATATCTTTTTTTTAAATCTTCTGCCTTTTTTTTTGTTCTATTGCTTAAAAAAACCTTAGAACCACCTTGCTCTAATGCATCAATTATTGACGACGTTACTCCTCCAGCTCCTAAAATAAAAATGCTTTTTCCTTGTAAGACTGTAGATATCGTACCGTCATTAGACTCTGGAAAAAGTTCCTCTATAGTCAGGGCAAAACCCGCCCTGTCAGTATTATATCCAACAACTTTATTCTTAATTTTTAAAATGGTATTGACAGATTCAGTTCTCTCAGCAGTAAAATCAAGTTTATCTAAAAACGGGATGATTAATTTTTTAAATGGGACGGTAACATTCACACCAACTAATTCATTGTCTCTAATTTCTTTAACAATATCTTTTAGATCTTTTTCTTCTATCTTTCTTTTTTCATAAATGCTGTTGAACAAGTTATGTTTATTCATCCAATAATTATGAACTAACGGGGACAGGGAGTGTTTAATTGGGTTCCCTATAACTAAATATTTTTTCATTTATAATTATTCAAGTATTCTTTAATTTTTTTAACAGGTAGCCCCATTATGGTATTCTTATCACCATCTATCTTGGAAAATAAAGACCTTCCTTCACCCTCAATTTGATAAACATTATAATCATATAACGCCTCATCGCTTATTTTTGCTAGATAAATTTTGAGCTCTTCTACGCTCATTTGTTTCATCGTTAAAGATGCTTTATCAGTGTAATTCCATATCATCGAACCATTTTGAGATATACAAACCGAGCTTATCAAATGGTGGGTTTGCCCATTTAAATTCTTTAGTATCTGTAATGCCTCTTCTCTGCTGGTTGGCTTTGAAATTATTTTTCCATTAAGATCGATAACACTATCAGCTCCTAGAACTAATTTCTCTGCTATTTTTTGGCTTATCTTATTCGCTTTTAATTCGGCAAGATTTTTAGAGACAATCTCCGGCGATGCTTTTTCTTTTAATAAACTTTTTTTGATACTATCTTCATCAACATTTGATGGTTTAACTATACATTTAATTTTATTTTCTTCCAAAATTTTTTTTCTTACTCTACTTTTCGAGGCAAGTATTATTTCATTAACCATTGCTTTTATATATCTCATGTATTTTAATTATTGACGCTGCCGTTTCTTCAACAGATTTGCGCGTAACATCAATCGTTGGCCATTTGTATTTTGCAAAAGTTTTTTTTGCGTTCTCAACTTCCTCTTTAATTTTTTGTATATCGGTGTAGCTAGTGTTTTCTCTTTCTTTAAGATTCATCATTCTGTTTTTTCTTATGTCAACCAATCTTTCAGCTTCTGTTATTAATCCCACAACACAGGCCATTTTAGGATTTTCTTTTAAACTTTTTGGTATTGAGCTTTCGTTAACTAGGGGAATGTTTGATGTTTTAAAGCCCTTGTTAGCTAGATAAATTGAGGTTGGTGTTTTACTTGTTCTACTAACACCTAATAATATTATGTCTGACTTTTCTAATTCTTCAACTAAATTTCCATCATCATGATTCATTGTAAATTGAATAGCTTCAATTCTTTCATAGTATTCTTCGTTTAAAGCGTGCTGCCCACTTGGGACATGCGAGGCTTGTTGGTTTAGTAATTTTGAAAAACTAAGTATTAAATTTCCTAAAACACCAAAGCAAGGAATTTTTTTTTCATCGCTTTTGTTTGCTAAAAACTTTGCGAGACCACTATCAACTATGGTATATAAAATTATTGAATCTTTATTATTTTTTGCTTCTTCAAGAATTTTAACGACTTGATTTTCAGTACGTGTAAAAAAATAAGACTTAACATCATATTCAATATTTTTAAATTGCGCCTTAATAGCTAAAAAAACTCTATCTAAAGTTTCTCCTGTTGAATCCGATATTAAATATATTTGATATGTATTACTCATGAATAAATTGTTAATAATTAAGTATTATTTTTAACATTTTTTATAATTTTGACGGATTTTATTTTTCCTTGTAAAAACACATTTTTATAAACATTAACAAACATGTTAATTATTAATATACATTTTATGTAATAATATTAAATAAAGGTTTAATTTAACCAATATACTTTAATCCTATAAAATATTATTTGTTAATAAATAATGTATAACCTGTGAAAAACAAATAATTACCGTTATTCACATACCATATAACTAATACTATAATTATATATTTACTTATTATTATGACACCTATTCAAGAAACTATAATAAATAAAAAGACAACCAACTCTCCAATATGGTTAATGAGACAAGCAGGAAGATATCTTCCAGAATTTAGAGAAATTAGAAAAGTAAATCCAAATTTTATCAATTTATGTTTAAATGAAAATTTATCATCAGAGATCACATTACAACCTTTAAAAAGATTTGAATTAGATGCTGCTATAATTTTTTCAGATATTTTAATGATCCCATATGGTTTAAATCAAGAAGTAAAATTTGAAAAAAATTTTGGTCCAAAATTAGGTTCTTTAGATTTAGAAATTATATCCAAGGTTGATGAAATTGATTTTATAGAAAAATTATACCCAGTTTATAAATCAATTAAAAAAGTAAGTGAAAATAACTTAATTAAAAATAAAAATGTAATAGGCTTTGTCGGAGCACCGTGGACGTTATTAGTTTATATGATTAATAAACATTCACCAAAAAAAGAATTGATAAATGATTTTTTTAAAGATGAATTTTTAATAAATAGAATTTTAATAATTTTAGAGAAGTTTTTAAAATTACATATTGATCAACAAATAAAAAATGGCGCGACCGTGATTCAAATTTTCGATAGTTGGGCTGGTTTGTTAGAAGAAAAAGATTTACCAAACTATGTTTATATTCCAACACTAAATTTAGTTGACTATGTAAAATCATTAAACGTACCAGTAATTTGTTTTCCAAGAGGAATAAAAAACTATAAAAATTATTGTGATATTGTTAAACCCGATGCCGTCAATATTGACTATGATGTAAATCCTGTTTCTATATGTAAAGAAATTAATATACCCGTTCAAGGGGGACTTGATCCAAAGATATTATTGACTGACAAAGAAAATTTAAAAAAAGAAGCAAGAAGATACCTAGATGTATTCAAAGATCATCCGTATATCTTTAATTTAGGGCATGGCGTATTGCCCCAAACAGATCCTAACATGGTGGATTATTTGGTGAAGATGGTAA
>Ga0307986_10003617_pt1 | contig 10680 bp, 9 predicted proteins | sample EllFjometageno82_FD_203170 | JGI IMG/M metagenome (GOLD analysis project Ga0307986, IMG submission 203170) | Marine microbial communities from Ellis Fjord, Antarctic Ocean - #82 | ecosystem: Environmental > Aquatic > Marine > Unclassified | place: Southern Ocean | collected 2014-10-09
TGTATTGTCTATTTTATTGTTGAATTAATAAAATTTAATTATAAAACCTTGCTAACGGAGAGATGGCAGAGCGGTTGAATGCACCGGTCTTGAAAACCGGCAAAGGGGCAACTCTTTCCTGAGTTCGAATCTCAGTCTCTCCGCCATTACTCATTTTTAAATTCATAATTTTTAAATAATTCTGTAACTTTATTAAGTTCAATTTTAATACTAGTTTTTTGACCTTGATTGAATTTATAAAGATTTTCATCATCAAAATCCAATAAATCGCATAGAAGAAGAAGTTCTACCTCATTCAATTGATCAATGTGTTTTTTTGTAAATGCAACTAACAATTTATCCATTTCCTTTGTGCCTCTATAATTGGCTCGATAGTGAATTTTATTTCTTAAATCCTTTATATTAATAATCATAAATTTTAATATATTGTTTTTTACATGGAAAATAAGAATAATTTTGATTATTTGTTAGCAGATCTAACAAAATTAAATGGTGTGGGGAAAAAAACCATGGAAACCTTAAAGAAAAAAAAAGTTAACAATATATTTGATTTATTATGGAGATTACCTAAATCATATACTGATAGAACTCTTGTAACTAAAACTTGTGATCTACTAGTAGGAAAAGTTCAAACAGTTAGAGTCGTTGCTTTAAAATATCAATTTCCAAGAGTAAGAAATTTACCTAATAGAGTAAACTGCATTGATTCAACTGGTAAAATTGACTGTATATTTTTTAATAGTCATGAGGGTTACATTCGAAAGATATTACCACTAAATGAAGAAGTGACAATTAATGGAAAAGTAAGTTCTTATAAAGGACGATACCAAATAACAAATCCCACATATGTTTCGCATGATAGCTCTATAATAGAAACGGTAGAAAATAAATATTCATTAACAGAGGGCATTACAGAAAAAATCTACAATAAGATTATTAATCAAATCTTAAAAAATTTGCCAATATTAAATGAATGGCACGATAATGAAATATTAAAAAATTTCGACAATGAAAGCTGGAATGATGCAATTGTTAAACTACACGATCCTACTAATATTGAAAATTATAAAGCAAGTTTTTATAAAAGACTTGCTTATGATGAGATCTTAGCTTCTTTTTTAGTAAATTCAGAAATTAGAAAAAGAATTAAAAAAATAAAAAAAACTTCTAAAAAATTTACAAAAAAACCCTATAAAAATATAACAAATAAATTAGATTTTAATCTTACAAAAGATCAACTAGCATCTTTAGAAGAAATTAATAAAGACCTGAATTCCAAAAGTAAAATGTTTAGACTTTTACAGGGTGATGTAGGGAGTGGAAAAACTATTGTGTGTTTAATCTCTGCATTAAACGTTATTAGTTCTGGCTTTCAGGTAGCATTAATGGCACCTACAGAAATATTGGCTAGACAACATTATGCTCTTGCTAAAAAACTATTTCCTAAAGATTTATCTATTGAGTTACTTTCAAGCAAAAGTGAGAATATAGAAAAAAAAAGGATTGTTAAAGAGTTGGAAAACAATAAAATTGATATGGTATTTGGAACCCATGCAATTTTTCAAAAGAAAATAATTTTTTCAAATCTTGGTTATATTATCATTGATGAACAGCATAAATTTGGTGTGAGACAAAGAAAACTTCTGTCAGACAAAGGTGGTGATAACTGCGACGTACTTCTAATGTCAGCGACACCAATACCTCGAACTTTAACCATGTCTGTTTACGGTGATATGGATGTTTCTATTATTAGAGAAAAACCCAAGAATAGAAAAGAAGTTAAAACCTATAGTAAATTAGAAAGTAAAATAGACGACGTTATAAAATTTGTTAAAAAAGAAATTAATGAAGGAAATCAAATTTTTTGGGTATGTCCACTAATAGAAGAATCAAAAAAAATAGATCATCAATCATCTGTTAATAAATACAAAACTCTTAATGAACTTTTTCCAAACAATGTTGCTCTACTTCATGGAAAAATTGATAACGTAGAAAAAGAAAAAATCTTAAATAAATTTTTAAATAAAGAATATTCAATTCTAGTTTCAACAACAATTATAGAAGTTGGTATAGATTTTCCTAATGCTAATGTAATTATTATAGAAAATGCTAATAAATTTGGGCTATCACAACTACATCAATTAAGAGGAAGAGTTGGTCGTGGCACTAAACAAGCAAGCTGTATTTTGATGTTTAAATCTAATCTAACTGTTAATGCAAAAAAAAGAATTAATATCTTAAAAAGCTCAAATGATGGATTTGAAATTTCCGAAGAAGATATGAAGTTAAGGGGTTTTGGGGATCTACTTGGTTTTAAACAAAGTGGGGTTAAGAATTTTAGGTTGGCTGACCCAATTCAAAATGAAGATTTATTTTTAATGGCAGAAAAACAAATTAAAAAAATAGAATTAGAAAATAGTAATATTGATAAATATAAGCCTTTACTTAAATTATACGATCAAGCAGATATAATAAATGATATAGTTTAGTTTTTTGGTGTAGAGGTTCCTGCAGAAACGATAAATTTTGATGCTTCTTCAAAGGTCATGTCTAAGTATATCAAGTCATCTTTTGGAATCATTAATAAAAAACCACTTGTTGGATTTGGTGTTGTGGGGACAAATACATTAATAAGGTTAATATTTATTTTAGATTTAATTTCACCCGTGTTTTCTTTAGTGGCAAATCCTACAGCCCACGATCCTTTTCTTGGATACTCGATTAATACCACACTTTTTTTACTGCCTTCTTGATTTCTAAAAGAGTCAGTCATTTGACCAATAGCAGAATAGATAGTTCTTAATATCGGTATTCTTTTAAAAAGATCATCAATTACTTGTAAAAATTTCTTACCTAAAAAAGACAAAGAGAGACCACCAACAACTGTGATAAAAATGATTGTTAAGATAATTTCTATTCCTGGTATAGAGTATGGAAGATATGTATTTGGATTTAAACCTGAGGGAACTAATTTTGTTGAAAAATTAATTAAAAATTTGCTTAAATAAAGTGTAAATCCTATTGGAACTAACACAATAACTCCAGTAAAAAAGTAATTTCTTAATTTTAAAGCTAGAGATTTTTTTTTCTTAATAGACATAAATATCTCAATTATAACTAGAGTAAATAACGAATGAAACTGCTATAATAAATACTATGGCTAAAATTTTATTGTTTAAATTCATATAAATTAGTAGTTATATAATTATCAAAATTTTATTAAAATGAATAGAAGAAAATTTTTAAATTATTTAGGATGTGGTTGTTATGGAGCTATGGTTAGTGGATGTTCTACTGCTCCTATTACAGATAGGAGGCAATTTAAAATAATTCCTGAAGCCAGGTTAAATGCTCAAGCAGCAAAAATTTATGAACAAATTAAAGAAAAAGAGAAAATGAGTGATGACAAAAAGACACTCAATGAAATTAAGGATATGGGAAAGAAAATGGAAGAGTCAATTTCTGAGTATTTCAGGAAATCTGGGATGGATGACCCTACTACTAATTTTAGTTGGGAATATATATTAATTGATAATAAAAAGATTAAAAACGCCTGGTGCATGCCTGGTGGAAAAATTGCCATCTATACAGGGATCTTAGATGTTACAAAAAATATAGACGGGTTAGCTTCTGTTATGGGTCATGAAATAGCTCACGCTGTAGCTAAACATTCAGTGGAAAGAGCTAGTAGAGGGGTTTTGTTAAATACCACTACTCAACTTTTTGACATTTTTTCTGGTGGAAAGCTCTCACAAGTTAACAGAGTAACTGGCATGAATACTGTTGGTCTCTTATCTCAAATAGGAATTATGAATCCTTTTTCACGAACTCAAGAAACTGAAGCTGATTATTTAGGGATGATTTTTGCATCATTATCAGGTTATGATATTCGTGAAACAAAGAAGTTGTGGGAACGAATGAAAGAAGCTAACAAAGGAAAAGAGCCACCACAATTTATGAGCACTCACCCCTCCTCATCTAAAAGAATTAAAGATTTGAAAGATTGGGAAAATAGTGTGATTTTAGATTATCCGCCCATTACATTAAGTTAAATGGAAGAAACAAGAAAATTTAATAATTATTTTTTATTATTTACAACTTTTATATTTTTTGCAGCAGTGTATTGGCTTTATCAAAAACATGAAGTCGGAAATGACTCAACTATTTCAGAATGGTTTATTAATTATGAAGGTGGATTTACCAAGAGAGGTATTATAGGTCAAATATGTTTTGAATTAGCTGATTTTTTTGACTTAAGACTCAGGTTTGTAATTTTTGTTTTTCAATCAATAACTTACTTTGTTTACATGTTTTTAATCTATAAATTAATTAAAAACTTACCTCAAAATATATCAACAATTGTTGCTATATATTCACCATTATTTCTTTTATATCCACTAGCAGAAATTGAAGTACTGGCTAGAAAAGAAATTTTTTTATTTATTGGATTTGTAATATTTTTATATGTATCAAGTATTGAAAAAAATAAAAATAATTCATTAATTTATATATTTTTAATTTTTCCAATACTTTGTTTAATATGGGAACCTTTTGTTTTCTTCTCTTCCTTTTCCATATTTATAATTTTAATTAGATTTAGAGAGGATTTAACTATAAATATTTTAAGAAAAATAACTTTAGCATTCAGCAGTACTTTTGTTATTTCGTTATATATTGTTTTAAATCTATTAACATTAGAAGAGCATGCGGTTATGGCCGAAGCACTTAAAAATAGTTTCGGTGAAGTTTGTTATATGTCATGTGGTTTATTAGGTACAAAAATTTCTATTAAAGCTCAATATACAGGAGTTTTAAACTTATTTTCTTTTAAAGTTTTTTTTAGATATTTTTTAATGATGCTTATTGGTTATTTTCCACTGCTAGTCTTGTACTATAACTCTACATTAAAAAATAAAATAATTTTTTTTCAAAGATTTAACAGTCTTTTAATACCATTTTTTATTATACTTTTACCGTCATTATTATTGTTTGCTTTCATGACAGATTGGGGCAGAGTTGTAAATATGACTTATACATTTTCTATTTTAACATATTTATATTTATTAAAAAATGACTTAATTATTTTAAACAAAAACATATTATTATTTGATAATCTTTATAATCATAAAAAAAGATTATTTATTTTTATTTTTTTTATTTTTGCATTTTTTTGGAATCCCAAAACACAGATGAAAGGTGATGTAGCAACTAACACTTTGTACAAAATAATTTACAATAGCAGTAAAAGAATCATTGGTTTTGAAGGGATATATTTATTTAAAGACTCTGCAATTATGAAATTTCATAAAAATTATATAGAATAACTATAATCTTTATTTTGGTGAGCCCTGATGGACTCGAACCATCGACCCATTCCTTAAAAGGGAATTGCTCTACCAACTGAGCTAAGGGCCCACATAGAAATTAATAAAGTTGAGATGAAAGTTTTTTTATTTAATTTTAAAAAAAAACTTTTGGTTAAGTCTTTTTTAAAATTTTTAAATTTCTTTACACTTAAAAATTTAAACAATAAAAAAATATCTGAATTTAAATAATTTTTATTACCAAAAAACAATTATTTATTCCATAACTTGGGTAATTGCAAATATTTAAATTACAACTTATCAATGTATTCATCATGAAATTTATCAAATGTTCCTTTTTTGATATTTTCTCTAATTGCAGACATTAATTCTTGATAAAAATTAATATTATGAAGAGTGAGCAGTGTTGCACCTAATATCTCGTTTGTATTAAAAAGATGATTTAAATAGTTTTTTGAATACTTGTTTAGATTTAGATTAGAGCAATTGCTATCTAATGGTTCATTGTTACTTTTAAATTTATTATTTTTGATATTTAGACGACCATTCCAAGTAAAAGCTAACCCTGTTCTACCTGATCTTGTTGGCATTACACAATCAAACATATCAATACCTCTCTTAACAGCGCCCAATATATCGGCAGGTGTTCCAACACCCATTAAATATCTTGGTTTATTCTTAGGCATAACCTCTTTAATGTCATCTAAGACATTAAACATTTCATTTTGAGTTTCACCAACTGCCAATCCACCTATAGCATAACCATCAAAACCAATTTTCGTTAATGCATTAAGTGATTTAATCCTTAGATCTTTAAATAAGCCTCCTTGAACTATTCCAAATAACCCTTTGTGAGGATTTGACCCAAAAGCAGCTTTAGACCTTTCTGCCCAATATATCGATAACTCCATTGATTTATTAATATGATCATAGTCTGTGGTTTTTTTTGGACATTCATCCATTATCATTACTATGTCTGAATCTAAACCTTTTTGCACTCTTATGCTTTCTTCAGGACTTAATAAAAATTTTTTTCCGTCAACATGAGAATTAAAAATTGCACCTTTTTCTCTATCGACTTTGTTTAATTTTGAAAGAGACATGACCTGAAAACCCCCAGAGTCAGTAAGTATTGGAAGTTTGCAATTCATAAACTTATGAAGACCACCAGCTGAAATTATTCTATCAACTCCAGGTCTAATCATTAAGTGATATGTATTAGATAGTATGATTTCAGAACCAGTTTTAATAACATCATCAATTAAACAAGCTTTAACTGTAGCTTGAGTACCAACAGGCATAAAAGCAGGAGTTTGAATGTCACCTCTGTGAGTTTCAATTAAACCAGCTCTTGCAAATTTATCATTCGTAATGACATTAAATCTAAAATCTTTTAATGACATGAAGATGTTTAGTTATTACTTGAAGCTAATAATTTTATCTGGATCAGAAACAGATCCATTATTTGAACCACCTTTTTTTATCTTATCAACAAACTCCATACCCTCTATAACTTTACCAAAAGCAGTATAATCTCCATCTAAATGAGGAGCTGCTTCAAGACAAATAAAAAATTGACTATTTGCGCTATTTGGGTCCTGCGATCTTGCCATAGACAGTGTTCCTTTTATATGTGGAATTTTGCTAAACTCTGCTTTAAGATCAGGTAGGTTGGATCCCCCTGTTCCTGCTCTTTCTAAATTATAATCATCATTAGAAGAGTTACCAAATTTAACATCACCAGTTTGTGCCATAAAACCATCTATTACTCTGTGAAAAACAACGCCATCATATTTACCTTCTTGAGCAAGTTGCTTTATTCTTTTAACATGATTTGGTGCCACATCTTCAAAAAGTTCAATTTTTACATCTCCATCTTTAAGTTTTAAAATCATTATATTCTCCTCTGCAATTAATTGGTTGGTTAGTATAAAAAATAAAATTAAGAATTTTGCTATAAATTTATTCATATTTTTCTTTTAACGAATTTATAGTACTTTTTGTAGTAAATTTTTTAATATCTCCTCCTAATCTAGTTATTTCTTTTACAAATCTTGAAGAAATAATTTGATTTTCAACGTCTGACATTAAAAAAATTGTTTCTATATTGTTATTCAATTTTCTATTCATTCCAGCTAATTGGAATTCATATTCAAAATCAGAAACTGCTCTTAAACCTCTTAAAATTATATTAGATTTGTATTTTTTACAAAGGTCAGTTGTTAAAGATGTGAAAGAGATAACTTCAATTTTTTTTTTATCTAGTTTTAAATCAAAAAAAAGTGCTTTTTTAATTATTTCAATTCTTTCTACTGGATTAAAAAGATAACTTTTATTAGTACCATCAGATGCTGCGACAACAACTTTATCAAAAAGTTTTAGAGCTTTTTTAATAACATCAATATGTCCAAATGTAATCGGATCAAATGTGCCAGGATATACAGCAATTTTTTTCATTACACTAAATTATCATCAATTTTTATAGCCGAAACAACTTTTTCATCACCAGACAATTTAATTATTCTAACCCCTTGAGTGTTTCTCCCTGCTGTTCGTATTTCTTTCACAGCAACTCTAATTACTCTTCCTTTGTTGGTAGAAATCATTATTTCATCACTTTGAAAAACTGGAAATGAAGAGCATATGCTTCCATTTCTTGGAGAATTGATTATTCCAATAATTCCTTTTCCACCTCTATTTGTTACCCTATAATCAAAATGCGGTGTCTTCTTTCCATATCCATTTTCTGTGATAGATAAAATAAGTCTTTCTTTCACATCGGACTCTGGCTTCTCATTATTCTTATTTTTTTTTATTTTTTCGTGATTTACAATAGACAATGAAACAATTTCATCATTAGATGCTAAATCAATACCTTTAATACCTTTTGAGGATCTTCCTTTAAAAACTCTAAGTTTTTTAGACTCAAATCGAATGCATTTACCATTTTTAGTGCTCAACATTATGTCCTGATTATCCTCACATATTTCAACACCAACAATTTTATCATTTGGATCAAGTTTCATAGCAATTTTTCCTGCAGAATTGATAGATGAAAAATCTTCAAGACTATTTTTTCTTACTTTTCCTTTTGCTGTAGCAAATACTATTTGTAAATTTTTCCAGCTAGTCTCATCCTCAGGAAATGGCATTATGGAGCTAATTGATTGATGACTCTTTAAAGGTAAAATATTGAACAAAGATTTACCTTTTGAGATTGTAGATCCTTCAGGTATTTTCCACGCTTTTATTTTATAAACTAGACCTTCTGTTGAAAAAAAAAGAACAGAAGTGTGAGTGTTGACAGATAATGTTTGAACTACTGAATCTTCATCTCTAGTAGTAATGCCAGACTTACCTTTACCTCCTCTTTTTTGCTGTTTTAGGTTACTTAAGGCTCCTCTTTTAATGTATCCTTGAAAGGTTACTGTGATAATTACAGATTCTTTTTGAATTGTTTCTTCGATATCATAATTTAAGATAGCATCTATAATCTTGGTTCTTCTTGGTACAGCAAATTTTTCCTTAATAATTTTAAGTTCTTCGCTAATAACTTTTAATAGTTCTTTTTTGGAATTAATAATCTTTTTATATCCTATAATTAAGTTGGCTAATTTCTTTATTTCAACTTCAATCTCGTTAATTCCAAGAGCTGTTAATTTTTGGAGTCTAAGTTCAAGTATTGCAATTACTTGTGGATCAGAAAATGAATATAAATTTTTACTTTTTTTATCTTCTACTAGTGAAATTAGTTTTAACGATTTGTTGATTTTCCATTTAGTAATTAATAAAGATCTTCTTGCATCATCTGGTGTTTTTGATGATCTAATTATCTTTATAATCTTATCTAAATTTTCAACTGAGACTGAAAGACCAATAAGTATATGTGCTCTATCTTCAGCTTTTTTTAGATCAAATTTAGTTTTTTTGATTACTACATCTTCACGAAAAACTAAAAAATTAGTTAAAAAATCTTTTAAATTACAAATTTTTGGTTTTCCATCAACAATAGCAAGAGTGTTGAAACCAAAAGAGCTTTCTATAGATGTATTTTTATAAAGTTGTCTTTTTATTGTTTCAGGTTCAACACCATTTCTTAAGTCGATTGCAACCCTGATGCCCTCCCTATTAGATTCGTCTCTTATATCTTTAATGCCCTCAATTTTTTTCTCTCTTACTAATTGAGCAATTCTTTCATTTAAAACAGATTTATTTACCTGATATGGAACTGAGGTTATAACAAGTCTTTCTCTACCATTTTTTTGGGCCTCAACACTAATCTCACCTCGAATTTTAAATGAACCTCTGCCAACATTATAGCCCGCTTTAATAATATCTTTTCCAATAATAACTCCACCAGTTGGAAAATCAGGACCCGGTATGAGTTTCATTAAATCTTTAATTTTAAGGTCTTTGTTTTCAATTAAAGCTAATGTTCCATCTATAATTTCACCTAAATTATGTGGTGGAATACTAGTTGCCATTCCAACTGCAATACCTCCAGCACCATTTACTAATAAATTAGGATATTGAGCGGGTAAAACAGTTGGCTCCATTTCAGTCTCATCATAATTACTTTTATATTCTATAGTATTTTTTTCAATATCATCAATTAGGTACTGAGAAACCTTGGCTAATCTTGTCTCTGTATATCTCATTGCAGCTGCAGGATCACCGTCTATAGACCCAAAGTTACCTTGCCCTTGAACTAAAGGCAGACTCATTGAAAAATCCTGAACCATCCTAACAAGAGCATCATAAACTGACTGATCACCATGTGGGTGATATTTACCAATAACGTCACCAACTATTCTTGCAGATTTTCTAAATTGTTTTGACCAATCATAACCACCCTTATACATTGCAAATAATATTCTTCTATGGACAGGTTTTAATCCATCTCTTACATCTGGAAGAGCTCTACTAACAATTACACTCATTGCATAAGATAAGTAAGACGAACTCATCTCGTCATGCATCGAAATTAACTTAATGTTCTTGTCTTTAGGAATTTCTGTTTTTTGCATAGAACCTAGAATGGAATTTCATCATCCATATCATTTGGGGCTTGGGGAGTATCTTCTAAACTAGTAGCCGGAACTTGTGTGTTATCGTTTTGAATTCCACCACCTGTACCACCACCCAGCATTGTAAGGGAGGAGTTGTAACCCTGTATTACAATTTCAGTCGAATATTTATCTTGGCCAGACTGTTCATCTTTCCATTTCCTCGTGGTAATTTGTCCCTCAACATACACTTGTGCTCCTTTTTTCAAATATTGTTGAACAACATTGACTAACCCTTCGTTAAATACAACTACTCGGTGCCATTCTGTTTTTTCTTTTTTTTCACCAGT
>Ga0307986_10003619_pt1 | contig 10674 bp, 14 predicted proteins | sample EllFjometageno82_FD_203170 | JGI IMG/M metagenome (GOLD analysis project Ga0307986, IMG submission 203170) | Marine microbial communities from Ellis Fjord, Antarctic Ocean - #82 | ecosystem: Environmental > Aquatic > Marine > Unclassified | place: Southern Ocean | collected 2014-10-09
TCGAGGATGAAAACCACGTGTCCTAACCGATAGACGATGGGACCTAATTTTTTGCTATTTAATAACAGAAATATCATCAATAATAAACTCTACATTTTTTTGACCACGCCATTCGTTTAGACTTAATTTACCAGCAATATCAAATGGTTTTATATTTTTCTTGAGTAAGTAGGAGCCTAATTCCGTTTCTACTGCATTGAAGCCAATAGCCTTTAAGGTTGACGAATCTGATCCTATAAAAACACTTTTTATATGTTTTTCACCTACAACTTTTGAATTAACTAATTTTACATCTTTAATTACAAATCTTGGCTCAGGATTGCCAGACCCAAAGGGAGCTAATAAATTTATTTTTTCATAAAATTGAATATTAACCGCTGAAGGTGCAATTTCTGCATCAAAATAATAATTTTTTTTTTCTTGTAAGTTAATATTGATTGAATTGAACTTTCTAAATACGAACTCCTTAAACTCACTAAATTTACTCATATCAATAGTGAATCCAGCGGCCATTTTATGTCCACCGCCCTTTGTTAATAAATTATTTTGTACGGCACCTATAATTACAGAACCTAAGTCAAAACCATGAATAGATCTCCCAGACCCCTTCCCAATATTGTCGTTAACAGATATGACAATAGTTGGTTTATTAAATTTTTCTTTTACTCTCGCTGCTATAATACCAATAATACCTTCGTGCCAATTCTCGCCATAAAGTATAATTACAGGATCTGTATTATTTTCATATTCAGTATTCAAAATTTTGTTTAATAATTCAGCCTCTAGAATTTGTCTTTCTTTGTTGTATACATTTAACTCAACTGCTAATTTAAAAGCTTCTTTTGCACTTTTATTTAATAATAAATTAGCTCCATGTGTAGACTTTCCAATTCTTCCTCCAGCATTAATTCGAGGACCTAAAACATAGCCTAAATGATATGGAGTTATATTACTTTCAATATTACAAACTTCTATTAGAGTTTTTAAACCAAGGTTATTTTTTTTTTTTAAAATCTTTAGTCCTTGATAAACTAATGCTCGATTTAAACCAACTAAAGGTACTACATCACAAACAGTTCCTAAAGAAACGAGATCAAGCATGTTCATTAAATTAGGTTCTTTGATTAAATTCTTCGAAAACCATTTGTGATCTCGTAACACTTTGTTGAGAGCAACCAACAACATAAAACAAACTCCGGCAGCACAAAGATAGTTCAACTCTGATTTATCGTCAAATCTGTTGGGGTTAACAATTGAATGGGCATTAGGTAGAGTGATTTCAGATTGGTGATGATCGAGAATTATTACATCTATTTTTTTTTTCTTAGCAAAGTCCATTGGTAAAAATGAAAGAGTTCCACAATCAACAGTAAAAATTAGTTTTACTCCCAGGTCAATAAATTTTGCAAAGGCTTTTTCATTAGGTCCAAATCCCTCTATTTTTCTATCAGGAATATAAATTTCAAATGGAATATTTATTAGTTCAAAATATTTACCTAATACCGCAGTCGACGTAGCACCATCTACATCGTAATCACCAAATATACCGATTTTTTCTTTATTATTAATAGCTTTTTCTGTTCTCTCAATAGCAGTATGCATATCTTTTAAAATATATGGATTTGGTAAAATGTGTTTTATTGTGGGATTTAAAAAAGATTTAACTTCTTCTTTTTTTATTTTTCTTATTGACAAAAGTTTAGCTACAATTTCATCTAAAAAATAGTTAGTTTTATAGAATTCAATCTCATCAGAACTGAACTCTTTGGAAATCCAATTTTTACCACTTACAGAAAGTGAGTTCATTTATTATATGTATTAGTAACAATCTTATTAATTTTTTGACTTTTATGTAAAGCTAATGTTGTAACTTCAAATTTATCATCAAAGTTTTTAATTCCTTTAGCTAGATCCCCAGTAGTGACACCACTTGCACAAAAAATCACATCCCCTTTTGCCATTTCATCTATGCTATATTTTTTTTCAAAATCAATAATACCAAGTTTTTTTGCTCTAATAATTTCTTCTTTATTTAAAATTAATCGTCCTTGCATTTGACCACCTAAACATGAGAGTGCTGCTGCTACGATAACACCTTCGGGTCCACCACCTGTGCTTAAATAAATATCATTTTTAGGATTTTCTCCTATTACAGATAGTCCACCGGCTATATCTCCATCTGTAATGTAGTTTATATTAACACCAATTTGTTCTAGAATTTTTACAATATTTTTATGTCTAGGTCTCTTCATTACACAAGCGTTTATTTGTGATGGTGTTTTATTTTTTGCTTCTGCAAGCAAATTAATATTTTTTTCTATGCTATTATCTAAATCTAATAAATTTTTTGGCAAATTAGATCCAATTATAATTTTTTCCATATAAGTGTCAGGAGCAGATAAAAGGTTTCCTTTTTCTGTAACTGCCATAACTGAAAAAGCATTTGGAAGACCTTTAGCTGTAAAATTTGTACCTTCCAATGGATCTACAGCAATATCAAATTCAGGACCTTTACTGGTTCCAACTTTTTCACCTATATGAAGCATAGGCGCCTCGTCCATTTCACCTTCACCGATTACTATTGTTGCTTTCATGTCTATTTTATTTAACTCAGTTCTCATTTTATCAACTGCACCTTGATCTGCTGCAATCTTGTCTCCCTTACCTATAAAAGGAAATGCGCCATAAGCAGCAAACTCTGTGGCTTTAATGAATTTATTTAAAAAATTTTTTTCTATAGTCATTAGTTTATTAAATTTTTTCTATTCGAATTATTTTGGGAATATTTACTATGTAATTTTTCTTTTTTAATATTGATAACACTTTTGAAAAGGAAAAGCCCTTCGCTTCATGTGTAATAATTATAATTGATGAATTTTTTTTATTCATCGTTGGGTTTTGTATTAATCTTTTTACCGAGACTTTATTTTTAGCCATCACTTTAGTTATGTCTGACAGAATTCCATGTTTATCTTTTACATCTAAGCGAAGATAAGCAGAATACTTTTTATTATCTGTTTTCTGAAAAGAAGCAAACTTCCTTTTATTGTCAGACATGACGAAGGGAAACTTGACATTACCTCTTAAAATGGAACATAAATCGGATACTAAAGAAGAAGTAGTTGGACCTGCACCTGCTCCCTCTCCCTGTAAAACAGTTTTACCAACCGGATTAGATTCAATTATAACGGCATTAAGGACTCCATCAATCTTTGCAATATATGAATTTTTTCTAATCAACGCAGGATATACACTTTGAGTAATTTTGTTTTTTTTCATTTCTGAAACACCAACAAGTTTTATTTTATACCCAAGATAGTTAGCATTATTTATATCAATTTGATCAATATTTTTTATACCTTCTACTAGTATAGTTTCATTATTAATGTACGAATTAAATGCTAAAGCGGTTAATATTTTTAGTTTAGAAGCAACATCATCACCATTAACATCTGATGTTGGGTTTGCCTCAGCGTATCCTAATTTCTGCGCTTGTGATAAAGAATCTTTATACTCGAGTTTGTTTTTATCCATAGAAGATAAAATATAATTTGATGTTCCGTTCAAAATTCCATAAATTTTATTTATATTATTTGCAATTAAACCTTCTTTAATTGAGCGTATAATTGGCAAACCGCCACATACTGCCGCTTCAAATTCAAAATTTACTTTATTTTTTTCTGCAATTTTAGATAGTTGATTTCCATATTTTGCAACCAAGGCTTTATTCGCGGTAATTACGTGTTTCTTATTTTTTAGTGCCTCAAAAACTAATTTTTTTGCAGGGCCTTCGGCACCTCCAATTAATTCAACAATAATATCAACATTCTTCATTTTTGTTGAAGTTAAATATTTATTTAACCAAATTTTTTTTGGTATAGGAAATTTTCTTTTTTTATTTAATGACTTTGCCGATACATAAATAATATTTGGCACTGTGTTTGTTTTATTGAAAATAATTTTTTTATTTCTTCTTAAATAATTATAAAAAAAAGAACCAATATTTCCTAAGCCTACAATTACAATATTCATTTTTTTTCTCATTTGATTGTTTAATTTGATGTAATATCTGGAAATTCTTTTTGTTTACCTTTTTTAATTAATAGTTCTGCTATTTTATCAATATCACAATCTTTTATATCATCACATAAGTTTGCATAATTTTCTGATCTAATATTTTGTAATACTCCAGTATCATTAATAATTTCTTTATCTCTTAAAATTTCTTGTTTTTTTTTGGATAACTTGACAGGTTTGTTCGTTTTAGAAATATTGTTGTTTTTAGCTTTTTCTTTAATAATCTTATTTAAGTTATTTTTTTTATTACTTACTTTAGACAATTTTTTTTCATTTTTAGATCTTTCTTTTTCTTCAATTTTTTTGATTTTTCTTTCTGCTTTCAATTGGGCTTTCCTAGCTTTCAATTCAATTTTTCTTTCTTTTTCTATTGATTTTTTATACTGATTTCCTTCGGGTACATTTTTTGTATCAGTCCTTTGAGCCGTATTATTTAATTTTATTAAATTAATAGATGATTTTTTTTTAGTTTTTTTAAGTTTAATTTCAACAATTAAATTTTTCGCAAAATAATCATTAAATTCCTTTTTATCTGTACATTCATGATCGCCACACATGTAAGTATTTTTTGTAAAAGAACATGAAACAAAAAATAATAAACAAAATAAATAAAGGTATCTCATGATATTGCTAAATTTTCTTTAAAACCATAAAGAAGATTCATGTTTTGTATTGCTTGACCAGAAGCACCTTTTACAAGGTTGTCAATAGCAGAAAATATGACAATTCTATTTTTATATCTTGTTCTACAGACTGATATTTCACAATTATTTGTATTTAAAACATTGCCACTTCCAATAGGAGCATTAATCTTTAGAAGTTTTACAAAATTATTTTTTGTATGAAATTTTTTTAATTCTTTGTAAATTTTTTCAATGGCAACATTTTTTTTTGTTTTTAAATAAATACTCGACAGAATACCTCTGAATGTAGGGAGTAAATGTGGATTTAAAGTATATTCAAATGATTTTCCTTTTAAAGTTATTTTAAACTCCTGGTCAAGTTCTGACATGTGCCTGTGTTTTTGAATTCCGTAAGCAAAAATTGCACTGTCAATATTTTTATGTGTAAATTTCTTTTTAAAATTTTTACCTGCACCAGAGTATCCTGATTTTGAATCTATGATTATATTATTTGTTTCTATTAAAGATTTTTTCAGTATTGGGATTAAAGCTAATTGAATCGAAGTTGGGTAACAACCTGGATTAGCTATGATTCTATAATTCTTAATTTTACTTTTCGTGAATTCGGGGATTGAATAAATTGAATCTTTTATTAAATTTTTAGCGTTGTGATTTAACGAGTACCATTTTTTATATTCGTGTATATCGTTAAGTCTAAAATCAGCTGATAAATCGATAAACTTTAAATGACTATATTTAAAAAGTTTTTTTATTAATTTTTGAGACTCACCATTTGGTAATGACAAATAAAGTAAATCGACTTTTTCCCAGTTTACATTTTTTAAATTTGAAATTTTTGGAAGTTTTTTTTTTATTCTGTAGTCGAATTTATTAATATCACTACCGATGTTTTTTTGAGCACATAAATGATTAATCTTAACTCTTGGATGTTTGGATAAATAAAAGACCAAATCTAATCCGACGTATCCTGTAGCTCCGGCAACGGCAACATTAATTTTGTTATGTGACATAAAGTATTTATATCATCGATGATGTAAATAATAAATTTAAATGATTTATCTCTTGGAAAATTGGAAGCTTCTTCTTGCTTTTGCACGCCCGTATTTTTTTCTCTCAACTACTCTAGAATCTCTTGTCATCAACTTTTCTTTTTTTAAAATGGTTTTCAATGTTTCATCGTGCAGAACTAAAGCTCTTGATAATCCATGAATTATTGCACCTGCTTGTCCTGATAGTCCACCACCTTTTACTGAGGCTCTTACGTCGTAAGATGAAGAAATATTAGTTAATTCTAAAGGTCTAACTACAATAATCTGGTGGACAGGTCTTTTAAAGTAATCGTTCATTTTCTTCCCATTCACATGAATAATGCCTGATCCTTTTTTAACCCAAACCTTCGCTATAGATCTTTTTCTTCTACCTGTTGCATACTTACTGTCTTTAAAATCTAATTTAATTTTTTTAGGTACAGTAGTTATTGTTGTGCTTTGAGTTTCCATTAATTGTTTACGGTATTTTTTCTATTTAATTCTTTAAAATTTACAACTGTAGGATTTTGTACATCATGAGGATGTTTTTCACCAGTGTATATTTTTAATTTTGTTAATTGTTTTTTTGCTAAAGGACCACCAGGTAGCATTCTTTTTACAGCAAGTTTTAATATTTCTTCAGTTTGATTTTTTCCAGTTAGTCTAGATGGTGTGTTTTCTTTAATTCCACCTGGGTGTCCTGTGTGTCGATAGTAAATTTTATTAGTAAATTTTTTTCCAGTAAATTTAATTTTTTCAATGTTAGTAACTACAACAAAATCTCCATTATCCATATGTGGATTATATGTAGCTTTATTTTTTCCTCTAAGAACTCTAGAGATATATGCAGCAAGTCTACCTACTACTGCGTTCTCAGCATTTATAAGATACCAATCGTTTTTTATTTCTTTTTTTTTAATAAATGGTGTCATGTAATTTATGGGGATAAATACTAATAAACTTTAATAAAGTCAATTCATTTAAGCAATCATTGAGTTGAAATTAGAAGTAATATCCATGAATTAAGTGAGAATTGAACTATGATAAAGTTTTAAACCAGCAAGGATCAAAAATATACTTGAAATTTGGTGCATAGATGCAAAGTAAATATTAGCTCCAGTAACTAAAACAAAAATGCCTAAAATTATTTGGATAATTATTATTGAGAAGAACAACAAATAAATTTTATATAATTTTAAGTCATTTTTTTTATAAATTTTATAACCAAGATATAATGTAATGAAAAAAATTATATAAGCAATATTTCTGTGAACAAATTGAGTGGTACTTGGTTGATTAAAACTAAAAAAATTTTTAAAAGATGTATCGTCTGGAAAATAACTTTCGTTCATAAGAGGCCATGTTTGATATATTTTACCGGCATCTAAGCCAGAAACAAAAGCACCTAAAACTATTTGTAAGAATATAAGAGTTAATAGAACTTTTAAAATATCATAACTACTATCTAATCGAAAAAACAAAAGATTAATTTTATTTGTTGAGTTTAGTAAGATCCAAAATAAAGAAGATAAAATAGAAAAAGCTAAGAATAGATGTGCTGAAAGTCTGTAATGACTTACTGTGGTATTTTCAATTAAACCGCTGCTTACCATGAACCAGCCCATGAATCCCTGGGTCAAAATTAAAAGAAAAACTATAGATAATTTTATAATTAAATCTTTTGACAGGATATTCATAAATAAAAAAAATAAAAAAGGTATTAAAAAAAGAATTCCTATAAAACGTGCGAGCAACCTGTGGGCATACTCCCATAAAAAAATATACTTAAATTCACTTAAGTTCATATTGCTATTTAGCAATAAAAACTGTGGAATTTTTTTATAAGATTCAAAATATTGCATCCATTCTTGAGAATTTAAAGGTGGTAAGATTCCTGTAAATAATTCCCATTCTGTAATAGATAGACCCGAATCTGTTAGTCGTGTTAGACCACCTACAAAAACAATCAATACAACAAAGACTATAAGAGATATTAACCAGATATTAAAAATATTATTAAAATTTTTATTTTTTATCATTACCAATTTAATATATATTTTAATAAATAATTAAACATAATATAAATGTCGCTATGATTAAATCGGGAATAGATAGAATTAGAAAAGAATTAGACCTACTTGACACGAAACTGCTGGGCATTATAAAAAAACGTACAGATTTAGTTAATAGAGTAATTAAATTAAAAAAATATAAAAAAGAAATTGTAGATAAAAAAAGAATTGATTTTATTTTAAAAAAAATTAAAAAAAAATCAATAAAACTTAAAATTGATCCATTAATTACAATGCATATATGGAAAGAAATGATTAAAGCTTTTATAAAATATGAGTATAGAAATTTTAAAAAAAAATAGCTTATTTACTATGTGGTGGTAGTTTTTTTTCTACAAAAATTTCGTGTTTTCTAGTGACAGGGTTATATTTATTTACTTTTAGCTTGTCTTTAACTTTTTCACCTTTAGTTGGTTTCTTTGCGTAATAGAAAAATGCGCTATTAGGTTTTGCTTCTGGGACCAGTCTTACTTTGATGTGTGTTTTTTTTGCCATTTAATTTTTTTAATTTTATCTAAAATATTTTTTGTTTTTTTTTTAATTTCAATTTCGTAATATGTAGCTTTTATACTTGATGTTTTTATATCGTCAAGATGTTTTATTTTTTCATTCATTGCTTTTTTAGCGCCATTTATCGTTAAGCCTTGCACTTTTAAAAGAAAGAAAATCATTTTGGCAGTCTCAACATCTTTAAAGGCATAGTATCTTCTCCTACCTGCTAAGATCATTGGATTTAATTGTTTAAATTTAGTTTCCCAAAATCTTAATATATGATTTAAAGGCTTTTTATTTTGCTTACTAATTAGACCAAGTTTTATAGATAGTTCTGAAATATTTAATAATTTACTTTTACTTTTATTTTTAAGCATTTTTATTAACTTTATTTTTTAAATTATTTGCAGCTTTAAAAGAGACTACAGCTCTTTCAGTTATAAAATGAGCTTCATTATTTTTAGGATTTCTACCTAATCTTTTATTTTTAAATATTAATTTAAATGTGCCAAAATTTTTAATTTTTATTTTTTTATTTGAAACTAAATTAGTAATTAATATTTCAATTATATCGTTAAAAATTTTTTTAGTATAAAGCGATGATATTCCAATATCTGTAAAAATACTATTTACTATATCTGCTTTTTTTAAATTATTTTTTAACGTTACCATGGCTAAGGTTGTTTTTTATTTTACTCATTAAATCACCTTTAATAATTCGATAGCACAAATCAATTGAATGGTAAAATCCAACAGAATCTGTTGCACCATGACTCTTAACCACTGGGCCTTCAAGTCCTAGAAATATGGCACCGTTAAATTTACGTGGGTCTAGCTTTGCCTTGAATTTTTTTAACGCAAAATAAGAAAATAGAATAGAAAATTTAGCTAAGATTGTTTCGGTGAGTGATTTTTTTAAAGCATCTGTAATAAATTTGACAGTTCCTTCTGCTGTTTTTAAAGCAATGTTTCCTGTAAAACCATCTGTAACAATTACATTAGAGTCACCCTTAGTAATTTTATTACCTTCTATAAAACCGTCGAATTGAAAATCACCGTACTTACTTATGTCTTTTAATTTTGCGTATGCTTTTTTTAAATTTTCCGTTCCTTTAATTTCCTCGGAGCCAATATTAAGCAAAGCAACTTTAGCAAAATCATCTGGAAAAAGTGCTTTGTATAAAGCGGCACCCATTTCAGCAAAATCTACTAAATTTTTATCATCACATTCAACATTAGCGCCAAGATCTAAAACTACATTCATATTTTTTTCATTAGGCCAAAGTCCAGCTAAAGCTGGTTTGCTAACTGTATCAATTGTTTTTAACAACATTCGTGAAACAACAAATAGAACACCTGTATTACCTGCTGAAAGTGTTATGTTTGAATTCTGTTTTATTTGTGAGTTAATAGCATTCCACATACTGCTATCTTTTGAATTTTTTATTGCCTTTAATGGTGTTTCTTCATCTGACACAATTGTTGATGAATGAAAAATTTTATATAAGTCATTAGAAACTTTATGTTTTTCGAGTTCTTTTGTTATTAGATTTTCATCACCATATAAATTAAAAAAAAAATCTTTTTTATTTTTATTTTTTTTTAAAAATAACGAAATACCTTCAATATTTTTTGCTGGAGCATTTTCTCCACCCATTGCATCAATTGCAATAATTATTTGTTTATTCATGATTTAGATTTACTTATGACTATACGTCTAAGATTTTCTTACCGTTGTAATAACCAGTTTTTAAGTCAACGTGGTGTGATAGTCTGTATTCACCACTTTTTTTATCCTCGATAATATTCGTCGACTTAATACGATGATGTGATCTTCGCATGTTTCTTTTTGATGGTGTTGTTTTACGTTTTGGTACAGCCATATTAAAACTTATATTTAAAATTAATTTGTCCTTTTAGCATGTTATCCTTCTTCAATTCAAAGCAAAAATTGTAGTATTCAACAAAATAATTAGTTAATTCCTCTGTTAATTGATTTCTTTTATCATTATGTGGCTCAAAATAGTTTTTTATGATTGTTTTATTAATTATTTTTTTGTCATTATCTGGCAGTTTTATCTTCAAGAGAATGTCATAAAAAAAACGTAACAAATCTTTCATTTTCTTATTTACGGCAACATCGCCGTAACCCAATTCTCTTATATGATATTCTATGTTTAAGAAAATGTTATCAAAAAGATCTTGGGGAAATTTTTTTTTATTATTTTCCTTAAAAATAATTAAAATAAGTGATAAATGAACAAATATTAGATTAATTCTTGTTTCAAAATTGTCATTTAATTTTATCTTTTCATAAAAAAAAATATTTCGTGATAATTCAACTAATTTGTTGTAAAAAGA
>Ga0307986_10003620_pt1 | contig 10672 bp, 17 predicted proteins | sample EllFjometageno82_FD_203170 | JGI IMG/M metagenome (GOLD analysis project Ga0307986, IMG submission 203170) | Marine microbial communities from Ellis Fjord, Antarctic Ocean - #82 | ecosystem: Environmental > Aquatic > Marine > Unclassified | place: Southern Ocean | collected 2014-10-09
TTAACTGCAAACTTGCTCTGCGGTGTTTAACCGCACATGCTCCGCATCTGTGAATAACTCATTTTACCTTCTTCGAAGTCATTCAGAGCATCAACCTGTGTTTTTACTTCAGCGAGTGTTAGTGACCGCGGTGGATTCTTCTCAAATACTTTTGCGAATTGTGTTGGGGTTTTAACGTCTGCTTTGTGTGCCTCGTCAATTATTTTAGAAGCGTCCGCTATTTTTTTATCCATTACACTATTAATAAAGATATTGTAAATTTTTCAATTTTATACTTCTCCTTCAATGTCAAAGAATGCGTCGTAATATCTATTGAAAATTCGTTCCGAACATGCACATCCTATAGATTTACCACCGTAACCACATCCTCCGCAAATGTCGTAATTGAAGAAGACGTAGTAACGCCACTCATATTGAATAATACGCACTGCCTCTTCAGGTGTCATCTTTATTAATAACTATCTTATTATTTTTCAATTTATAAAGGACTTAAAAGAAAAATAACAATATTATCAAATGGATACTAACGCTAAAACTTTATTTGAAGAGAGTATTAAAGGACTACAAGGTTCTTTCCACTCTTTATGGATCGAAGGAGAAGACTTATCTAAAAAACTATCGAGTCTTAATGAAAGAGTAAATGAATTGTCCTCCACGACCTTAGAGGCAAACCAGGAAGTTACCTCTGTTAATAAATTGTCGGCATTCAAAGAATATGATCGCCAAATTGTAGAACTAACTAAACAGGTGGAGCAGCTAGAAAAGGTAAATAATAAATTAAGGGAACCGGTTAAAGAACCAGTTAAAAAAGAAGATACTACCGATAAAGAAACAGATACTGAAGATGGATACAATAGTGGGGGCGAACAACCACCACCAGATATGCCCGTTTCTAACGACGTGGAAGAAGACAACGTAGAAGACCCCGTAGAAGAAGAAGACGACGAGGAAGAATCGGATGAAGAAGGAGAAGAATATGTGTATAAAGGTGAGACTTATTGGATGATGGGTGAAAAATTGTATAAGTTTGTCAGTGAAACTGAAATTGAAGAAGAACCATGTGGAGTAATTGTAAAGAAAAAACCTAAATTGTTTTAAATTAAAATCTAAGTATAGTATAGGTGAAAATGTTTCAACCATTATGGTTCGCCTTTTAAAGAATGGAATATTAATACCGATCACATTCATCACGAAACAAAGTGAATAAAGTATAGAATTATTACTAATCGTAATAACCTTAATAACATTAATAACCTTAAACTAACATTAATAACATTAATAACCTTAAACTAACATTAATAACCTTAATAACATTAATAACATTAAAACAGAGAGACCTCACATAAAAAATATTTTTTATAGAATAACACCGTTTATAGTGTTGTTTGGCGTTTTGTCGCTATTTCCAGGACATTGATAGATCCCATACATTTACTAAAGGTTGTGGATCCGATAAAGTGTTGTACGTTAGTGCTGGGGTATGTATCTAGTTCGTAATGGCGTTGTTTCTTGTGGACATTTTTAAGTGTAGTAATACAAGTATTCCACTCTCGGATATATGTCTTAGACTTCGTAGCAGGAATGTTAAGGGATTTAAGTTGTTTTTTGAATGCACTGTCAAGACTGACTAGATTTGCGTCCCAACCCTTATTCAAGAACGACTTGTTTTTAATAGAATTATAAACAAACTTACTGAGAATGCTTGTGTGAATAGCAGAAACATTCCAACCAATAGTATTGTCCTCCTGACGGAGACGATTATTTTTCCGCTGGAGAATCCGTTTCTTGTTCTTGTTCATATCAATGCATGTAGCAACGGGACGATTCATATTATATAGGTAATATAGAATTATAAAAAGAATTTCAATTTTAGAGAATAAAGAGAGGTCTTATAGAACGTATTTCTTTACGACAATATACACAATTTAAATTAACATTGCTAAACTGAATGGACTTTACAAGGCACTCCTTACAACCGGTGTGACCACAGGGATCTAAAAAACTATCCAGGGGGTTAGTCATACAAAGAGAACAAGTGGGTGTAGGACAGACTGATTGGGCAAGATTTGTGATAGACATTAATTCTTTTAAGTCGTGACGTTTGTCTACAAATTGAGAAATTAACATTTTTAAAGTGTCTCGGTCGTTGTACATATCTACAAAGTCATTTAATGAAGATTTAATAGTTTTGCAGTTTTTATCTTTATTATCTTGTTGAAATTCTTCTAAAAAATCATAGAATGTTCTTATTTTAGATTCTAATATTTCATTTTTTGTAAATAGTGATTTTAATTTTAATTCTATTATTTGATATTCAAAAACAGATGTCTTTATTTTTTCTTTTAATTCTAAAAATTGTTTCTTCTCTTCGCTGTAATCTACTTTTTTAGCGTCTGGTAATTTAGTACTCTTTTTAATCCTGTCATTAATTTCATCCCAATCAGAATTAACAAATTCTAATAAATCTCTTTTTAATGTATTAGTACTATTCTTATCTATATTGTCTGTAATATTAGCGTCGCAATTTAATTCTTTTCTTTCTAAAATTTCATCAACACTCATTGTATCTATATCCATAGGAATACTTGTATTCCACGTAGCGAAATTACTAGAAAAAGGTGCAGAGTCCATAGTTGTTATGTTGTTATTGTTGTTATATTAATATATATTAATAGAAATTTAAACGTTAATGAAAATTCTAGGAATTCATCCAGATTAAATACCGTGCAATTGCCGACTCATCTATGTAGTTACTAATTATAAAATATTTTATACTATCCAAAAAGTTTCCATCACCGAGTAACCCGCCGGCATTGATTATACGTCGTAAATCAGGTGGCATCTCTTCTAATTCCTTAACTTTTTTAAATTGTGTATCGTCATTGTCAAAATCTGCAAAGACTGTGTTACAATTTACGCCAAGGTCACCTTCATCGTCAAGACCTGGATTATAGACCATCCCGTGTATCACTCTGTCTGTTTTTCTTATATATTTTTCTTTTGCGGAGTCATGATACCTGTCAAATAATTCATCTAAATGATGTTCATTATTAATAAAACGTATAAATAAATTTAACACCTCGCAATACTCCTTGTGCGCTGCGTTATGCCACTGTGCAACGTACGGATCATATCGTTCGTTTCTCGACCTGCGAGATATTTTGTCAAACATAACTTCATATTTACCGCTAAATGTAGCGTTAGCGTATTCTTTAATTAATTCAAAAATTTCAGATATTTTGGGATCACTGAGTAACTCGTGATAGTCGTATATACTCGTATCGTTATCAAGGTGTTCATCAAACCCGTCTAATATATCAGCATATTTAATATAAAAGCGCTCTGGAAAATATTCGCGCATATAAGCATCCCGCTCTGCTTTACAGGGCAATTCTGGTTCTGTATCTTCGTCGGTTTCTATATCTTCGATGGGTAGATAATCGGGGAATCCAGCGTTCCCGGCGAGCCATTGTGCGGTACTGCTCATACCGTCCCGCATCCGTCCTATCGCAGCAGAACCCCTTTGAATGGCGATGTCGCTCCCCCTGCTCATGCTGTCCCGTGCGCGGTCCCATCTGGGTCCACCACCCTTCATCTTTTTTTTCTTAGTTTTTCTATAGATTCTCTTCTTAGTTTTTCTATAGATTCTCTTCTTAGTTTTTCTCTTGGGCATATATAAATATATTATATAATATTTTATATAGAATAAAAATATGAAGTTATGTAGAAAATCTGTCTAAAATATCTTGTATTCTGAATATTAATTTCATTTCCAAAGTATTATTATCGACTAGTTCTTGTAATAGTGGAATATACGCATCTAATTTATCTATTTCATCGATATTCATGCTGATCGAATGAAGAGAATTTATAAGAATTTCGGGATTGTTCTCTGGGTCTTGTAATTTCTCAACTAATATATCCATAATCTTGTTGATGTAATCAATGGATATGTATTTTTTATTATGAAGTAATGTCAAGAAGAGGGAATACCCATTGAAATGAGACATTTCTTTTAATCTGTCGCAAAATTCGTCATAAGATTCACCGTTATTATCTGCTACTTCGGTAGTTTCCAATATCTTATTCATATATAAATCAACCTTATCTTGAATAACATTCTTAATATCTTTCTGTGGCAATTTTATTAATAAATTAATATAAATACCACATAAACTATGTTGACTGCTACATTTAATAAATATGGATTCTACCATTTTAGGTACAATTTCAGAACATTCTAATATTATCTCATTTGTTTCATCTAATATTATATCTAAATTAGTATTACTTAATTTATTTAATAGAATATTCATTTTCTTTATATTGGATTCAAGAGTAGATCCCTGTTTTCTTTTGTATAATTGTGCATAAGTGGCATTATACTTATTACTGTTATTGTAATACTTAGTATTTAATGGAATTTTCTTAAAAAAAGAACATATATCTCTATATTCTTCTGTTAATTTGAAATTTTCCAATTCTTGTGCATGTTCGTCAGAACATAAATATTCTGTTAACAGTTCAGCGTCCATATAATTATTAATCCTTATATTTTTATATACTTAACGCAATTTATTTACATGGTGAAAATGATAATCGGTGCCACTCCGTTATCCCATGCTCCTGTATTCCCTGAATATGCTGTTTTGTTCCATAACACTTATTATTCATCCAACCGTATTTTTCTTGTAATTCAGGCTGACCCTCACAAATGTCTTCCACCCATTTATCTCTGGCACACTTCGCTAAAATACTAGCAGCAGCTATAGAACAATATTCATCATCACCACCCGGAATACAGGTATATTCTACATAGTCATCATTATCATTCATATAAGGAGTAAATTTATCACCATCTACAAGAATACTATCAGGTTCCACTCTTAAACCCCTAATTGCATGATGCATTGCTTCATGTGATGCGTGATAAATATTTATCTTGTCTATTCTTTTATGGTCTATAAACTGAACATTATAATCAATTGCGTTTTCTTCTATAAAATCTTTTAAGATATATCTCTTTCTTTCAGATACACGTTTAGAATCCCTTAATAGAAACCCTTTTTCCTGAATAACTGCTGGATCCCATATAACTGCACCTGCAACAACTGGACCAGCTAAACATCCTCTACCTACTTCATCAACACCCACTTCAAGATGGTCGTTATTGTAGAAATTTTTTAATATTTTCATAATCCTATACTTATACTACTCTTAATAATTTCGATATCAATTTCAATTTCAATTTCTTATATCGTTTCAATTAAAAGATATAATACCAGATGACGGTTTCTTTGTTACTGGTCTGTATATCTTATTTTCTATCTCAGTTAATCCATATATTATAAATTTATCACCCTTACTATATTTTTCCTGACTTTGAATACTATATCCATATATTTTAACAAATTGTCTTAATATGGTTACCACCTTTTTATTATTCAAATCATTCAGATAATTCTTAGATTTACAAGGTAAATAATATTTTTCTAATTCAGGTTTTAAATTTTCTATGGCCATAACAGTTCCCAATGTTTCTAAATCTCTTCTAGAGAAATGGTTTGTATCTTTTAATGATGTTAATCCAAACGATAATAACAATTTATTCATTATAACCCCGTCGGGCAATTTTTTAAATAGTTGGTTTTTGGGCATTTATTTATTTATTTATAAACAAATATTTTTAAATATTTAAATATTTTTAAACAAAATAAAATCTAAATTAAAGATAAATGTGTGATAAATGTACAAATGGGTCATTAACTGGTGGTAAGAAGAAATTAGAATATCAATCACCCTACAGCAAGCAAGATAGAAAGAATATTCAAGAAGAAAATAAGGCGTTTATGAAAGCAATGATGGGTGGTAAAAAGAAAAGAAAATCCAAAAGAAAATCCAAAAGAAAGTTCCGTCATAGAAAGTCGCGTAGAAAGTCACGTCATAGAAAGTAAATTTTCTCGTTTAATATAATTTTAAATATTATTTTATTATCATAAAATGTCATCACCACCTGTATATCTTACCAATTTTATGAACAACCACATCCCAGATCTAATTAAAATATATATCCAAGAACGCGGGCGTACTGGTATAGGAGCCCTTTTCTTAGAAGGCGAACCCGAAAAAAGCAATGTTAATGTCTTCTATGCAGAAAAAACCATTTGTAATGAAAGTATCCAAGGAGCAATGAATTCAATGGATTGTTCTAGTAAAGCACACTTTGTTTTGGTGGAAAAAGAAAAACCAGAAACTCAATTTATTATGGTTCATGAACTAGATCCTAAACAGAGTATGCCTATCATTAGAGATATGAATGATAAAGAAGGTACGCCCGAATTAGTTGATTAATTATATCTAATATATATACAAATGAAATCTAGAAAAACACGGCGTTTAAAACGGAGAAGATCCAGAAAGGTTAGAAAATCTAGAAAAATGAAAGGTGGGGCGAGTCCAACAACAACAAAGAACCGAATGCCATTAATAAAAAAATCCCCAGAATCATGGGAAGACCGGAGATTTGATGCTGCAGCGAAAGCACCTGCCGCGAAAGCATCATCACCACCACAAGCAACCACCACAAAGAACCCAACATACTCCGTATCAATGAAATCCCAAGAATCCTGGAAAGATCGGCGATTCGCTGCATCAAGGGCACCACCTCCATTATCGTTGCGGGGAAAATATAGATATATATTGAATATGGCGAATGCCCCCGACTGGATTGCACCAAAGATAGCATCTCTGCGTAGGACTCTCGATGAACTGACAGATGAAGATCTTGAAGGACTTGAAGAACTACAGCGAGATTTACCCCTCTGGGAGGAGTTCTCTAGAATGTACCAGTAAACTATCATTCGCTGAATATTAAGACAAACGTATTCGAAAATTATATCTAATGTATATACAAATGAAAAAAAGAAAAACCCGGCGTTTAAAACGGAGAAATGTTAGAAGAACCAGAAAGGTTAGAAGATCTAGAAGAACCAGAAAGGTTAGAAGATCTAGAAAGGTTAGAAGATCTAGAAATGTTAGAAAATCTAGAAGAAAAAAACAAAGGGGTGGAAGCGCGGGCACTACTGCAGGAGATGAACCAGTCGACAATGCGCTGTTGACCGCTAAGCAGCGTGTTGCCTTAGGCATAGTAACCCTCCCGGGTAACGAATCTCCAGTTCTAGAAGCTCCATTTGATATATTAGAAGAAATAATGGGGCAAACTGTAACAGCAACCAGAATAGACGACGACGGAAACACTTACGAGGGCGAATGGAAAGACGGTAAAAAGCACGGACAAGGCAAACTCACAGACGCATACGGACACACTTACGAGGGTGAGTGGGAAGACGGTAAGAAGCATGGACAAGGCCAACTGATGTACACAGACGGACGCACTTACGAGGGCGATTGGAAAAGCGGTAAGAGGCACGGACAAGGCAAATCCACAGACCCTGACGGAAACATTTACGAGGGCGGGTTTAAAGACGGTAACTGGCATGGACAAGGCAAAGACATAGACGAAGACGGAAGCACTTACGAGGGTGGGTTTAAAGACGGTGTGAGGAACGGACAAGGCAAAGACACACACGCAGATGGAAGCACTTACGTGGGCGACTGGAAAGACGGGCAGGAGCACGGACAAGGCATTGAGACACACCCAGACGGAAACACTTACGAGGGCGAGTGGGAAGACGGTGCGGAGCATGGGCAAGGCAAACGCACATACCCAGACGGGCGTGTTGAAGAGGGTAGGTGGGAAGAGGGTGAGTTTATAGAATAATTCAGTTATCCATTTTTTTAACGTTTTTGCAACATTAATCGCTAAAATTATATCTAATATATATACAAATGAAATCCAGAAAAACCCGGCGTTTAAAACGGAGAAAGGTTATAAAATCTAAAAAAGTTAGAAAAACCAGAAAGGTTAGAAGATCTAGAAAGGTTAGAAGATCTAGAAAGGTTAGAAGATCTAGAAAGGTTAGAAAAACAAAATTAAAAGGTGGTAGTGCAGGAAATGAACCAGCAGACCAGGAGTTGTTGGCCGCCAAGCAGCGTCTCACCTTAGCCAAAGGGCTCAACGTTCGTCTGAGTGACGAATCTCCATTAAAGTTGATAGTTGAAGGAGAATTATATCCAGAAATAACTGGACAAACTATAACAGCAACCAGAATAGACACAGACGGAAACACTTATGAAGGCGAGTGGTTAAACGGTAAGAAGCACGGACAAGGCAGAATGACATACGAATATGACGGAAGTACTTACACTGGTGGGTGGCAAGACGATAAGCCGCATGGACATCAACGCGTCCGACACATGGACGGAGAGACTTACGTTGGTGATTATAAGAACGGTCGTATGGATGGACAAGGCATATGGACATTCCCGGACGGAGATACTTACGAGGGTGATTACAAAAACGACCGGAAGCACGGACAAGGCATATACACATACGGAGACGGTGAGACTTACGAGGGTGGGTGGGAAAATGGTCAGAGATCCGGAAAAGGGATACAGACACACACAGGGGCCGGTGACCGGCGCAGATACGAGGGTATGTTCAGTGACGGCGAGAGGCATGGACGAGGAGAAATGACATTCCCAGACGGACGCGTTGAAGAGAGTAGATGGACACAGGGGTTAGAGGTAGATTTAGAATAATTCAGTTATCAAATTTTTAACGTTTTGCGATAAATATCGCAAATTATATCTAATATATATATATAAATGAAATCCAGAAAAACCCGTCGTTTAAAACGGAGAAAGGTTAGAAGATCTAGAAAAGTTAGAAAAACCAGAAAGGTTAGAAAATCTAGAAAGGTTAGAAAATCTAGAAAAGTTAGAAAAACAAAATTAAAAGGTGGTAGCGCAGCAGCGCGCGACCTCCGCGCTCATAAACGAACGCGTGCAGCAACGGACGCAGAAGCAGGCCCTAGTGCCCATGAAGTAATAGGAGACCCCGCGCTGTTGGCCGCTCATCAGCGTCTCACCTTAGCCAAAGCGCTCAACGATCGTCTGGGTCCCGAATCTCCATTACAGTCAATAGTTGAAGGAGAATTATATCCAGAAATAACTGGACAAACTGTAACAGCAACCAGAATAGACGACGACGGAGCAACTTACGAGAGCGAGTGGAAAGACGGATACCCACACGGACAAGGCAAAGAGACACAACCAGACGGAAGCACTTACGAGGGCGAGTATAAAGACGGTAGGTATCACGGACAAGGGAAATACACATACCCAGACGGACGCATTTACGAGGGCGAGTGGAAAGACGGACAGGAGAACGGACAAGGCAAATACACATTCACAGACGGACACACTTACGAGGGCGAGTGGAAAGACGGATATAAGCACGGACAAGGCAAATACACACACCCACACGGACGCACTTACGAGGGCGAGTGGAAAGACGGTCAAAGGCACGGACAAGGCAAACTCACACACGCAGACGGACGCACTTACGAGGGCGAGTATAAAGACGGTATGAGGCACGGACAAGGCAAACAGACATACCCAGACGGACGCGTTGAAGAAGGTATGTGGGACGATGGTGAGTTTCAGGGTCAATAATTCAGTCTTTTCTTGAACTATTTACGCAAGATTTTTGGTGCTTTTTCAAACCATTTTTTTTAAACGTCCCGCGACAATATTCGCAGGTAACTTTTTCTTCGGATACTTCATCCATGGGAAATTCTTCGGGGTAATTATCTTTTCTAAAATCTTTGTATGCTTCTTCAATAAATGTGTGGGACCACGCTTTTACTTCTATTCGTTTGTATTTGTATTTGTGAATAGATAACTCTTTCTTATCGTATTTATCAGATACTTCAATATCATAAGACACAAAATTTTGCCGGTATTGGCAGATACGCCTAGTAGATGGAATAGGGCACCACACGAATTTATCGTATAAACTGTGTAATTCATTAGACAATAACATTCCATTTACTTCGGTGTCATTTCTTTTGAATGGGATAATATGTGCTGCTTCGCATTGGATCTCGTCCATACCAGAAAGAGTGCATTTATAACTGAATGCTTTTAAAATGGAATTGCGAAATGTATGATTTCTTGTTGGGGTAGTCATTTTATAAATAAATGACTAAAACTTTAAATGAAATTATTTTATATTTTTACAATGGTCACAGATATAGAATTCCTGATCGGAAGGGGTGTTTTTTATATCATCGATTGTGATATCATGGATATGAAACCTCCATTTAATGTTATTATATTTTTCTATATTACCACTATTACCCATTAATTTCAAACAATCTTCAGTATTTATATTAAATACATCAATAATTTCTTCTATATTGTTTTTTTCACTAATATCTATCCGACAACCATAAATATCACTGAATTCACTTGATGATAACTGAAAATAACGTGTCGTATCCATTATTGCGGATTGTTATTATTTTTTTAAATAGGTATTTAAAGTTTTATGAATAATAAAAACTATAATGGATACGAAACGCTTTGAAGATTTTGATTTAGACAGCAAACTCCTAAGGGGGATTTTTGCGTATGGTTTTGAGAAACCATCTGCAATCCAGGTAAAGGCCATTCCTGAACTAATAAAGGGTACCGATGTGATTGCCCAAGCGCAATCAGGTACTGGTAAAACAGGCGCCTTTTCAATTGGGGCATTACAGAGAATTGA
>Ga0307986_10003622_pt1 | contig 10669 bp, 10 predicted proteins | sample EllFjometageno82_FD_203170 | JGI IMG/M metagenome (GOLD analysis project Ga0307986, IMG submission 203170) | Marine microbial communities from Ellis Fjord, Antarctic Ocean - #82 | ecosystem: Environmental > Aquatic > Marine > Unclassified | place: Southern Ocean | collected 2014-10-09
CTAAAAAACCTTTAAAAGCAATAGCAAACCTAGGTTATAGGCCAACTTTTAACCAAAAGAAAATTTTATTAGAGGTGCATATTTTTAATTTTTCTGGAAATCTTTATAATAAGTATTTATCAGTTGAGTTCATAAAATTTATAAGAAAAGAAAAGAAATTTGATAATGTTAATCAATTAAAAAAACAAATTCAAAGTGATCTTAAGATAGCAAAAAAAAAGTTAAAATGAGCAAAGAAAATATAAACCTACCAAAAACTGCTTTTTCAATGAAAGCAAACCTGCAAACTAGAGAACCAGAAATTTTAGAGTATTGGAAAAAAATTGACCTTTATAAAGAGTTAAGAAAATCTAACAAAGGTAAGGAAAAATTTATTCTACATGACGGTCCTCCATATGCAAATGGTAATATTCATATGGGTACGGCTTTAAATAAAATTTTAAAAGATATTATTGTTAAATTTCACCAAATGGAAGGAAAAGACTCGGTCTATGTTCCGGGATGGGATTGTCATGGATTACCCATTGAATGGAAAATCGAAGAACAATATAAAAAAAATAAAAAAAATAAAAATGAAGTTCCAATAACAGAATTTAGAAAAGAATGTAGAGCTTTTGCAGAAAAATGGATTGAAGTTCATAAAACACAATTTAAAAGATTAGGTGTGGTTGGAGATTGGGAGAATCACTATACAACTATGAGTTTTGATGCTGAGGCACAAATTGTAAGAGAGTTAGGCAAGTTTTTAAAAGAAGGAAGTCTTTATAAAGGATTTAAACCTGTTCTATGGTCTACTGTAGAAAAAACTGCATTAGCAGATGCTGAGGTTGAATATCAAGACCATAAATCAGATACAATCTATACTGCTTTTTCGGTCATAAAATCTAAATTAAAAGAACTTGAAGGAACAGATGTTGTTATATGGACAACTACTCCTTGGACAATACCAGCAAATAAAGCCTTAGCTTATAATGATGCGTTAGATTATTTAATAATTCAAATAAGTGATGATGGAGATTTTAAAAATAAAAAAATAGTTATTGCAGAAGCGTTGCTAGATTCTGTTATTAAAGACTGTGATATTAAAAATTATAAAGAAATTAAAAAATTTAAAGGAAAAGAATTTAAAGACACTATCTGTAATCATCCATTTTTAGACCTTGGTTACAATTATGAGATTCCAATGCTTCAAGCAAGATTTGTTACAATAGAACAAGGAACGGGAATTGTTCACTGTGCACCCAGCCATGGTCCAGATGATTTTAACCTTTGTTTAAATTATGGAATTAAAGCTATAGAGACTGTTGATGGCGATGGAAAATACACAAAAAATATTCCTTTATTTGAAGGTACACATATTTTTAAGGCAAACCCGATTGTAATTGAAAAATTAAAAGAACAAAAAAAATTACTTTCAAATGGAGAATTAATTCATTCCTATCCACATTCTTGGAGATCAAAAGCTCCACTTGTTCATAGAGCAACTCCACAATGGTTTATTTCAATGGAAAGTCATGGTCTTAGGAAAAAAGCACTAAAAGCTCTTGATGACACTACATTTTATCCAAACAAAGGTAGGGAGAGAATAAAAGCAATGATTGAAACAAGACCTGACTGGTGCGTTTCAAGACAAAGAGTTTGGGGGGTTCCACTACCAATATTTGTTCACAAAACCACAAAAGAAATTTTAGTTGATGACAAAGTAAATGAAAATATCGCAAGTATTTATGAAAAAGAAGGTTCAGATTGTTGGTTTTCTGACGACCCACAAAGGTTTTTAGGAAACAAATACAAAGCAGAGGATTATGACAAAACAAGTGATATTGTTGAAGTTTGGTTTGATAGTGGATGTACTCATTCATTTGTTTTAGAAAAGAGAGAAGATCTTCAATGGCCAGCATCAATGTATTTAGAGGGATCAGATCAACATAGAGGTTGGTTTCATTCATCACTGCTAGAGTCATGTGGAACAAGAGGTAGGGCACCTTATGAGTCAATTTTATCACATGGTTTTGTAGTGGATGGCAAAGGTCTTAAAATGTCTAAGTCTGTAGGAAACGTAATTGCACCAGAGGATATACTCAAAAAATATGGAGCTGATATTTTAAGAATATGGGTAGCTTCTTCAAATTATGAAGAAGATTTAAGAATTGATTATTCAATTTTAGAACAACATGCTGATTCTTACAGAAAAATTAGAAATACTTTCAGGTACATACTTGGCAACTTAAATGATGAGTTTCAAGTAATTGATACAAAAAAATTAGATATAAATAAGTTACCAGAATTAGAACAATATATGCTTCACAAAATTTATGATTTAAATAAAAATTTTAAGAGCTATTTTAAATCATATGATTTTCATAATCTTTACAAAGAGCTTTTAAATTTTTGTACAGTGGATTTGTCAGCATTTTATTTTGATATTAGAAAAGATGCATTGTACTGTGACTCAAAAAATTCAGAAAAAAGAAAAAGTTGCATTATTGTATTAAATATCGTTCTAGAATCTTTAATTAAATGGTTTGCACCAATACTGTCATTTACTACGGAAGAAATTTTTACATTAACAAATAAAGATAAAAAAAGTATTCATTTAGAAAAATTCATAGAGCTGCCAAAATCATTTGAAAATAAAGAATTAAATGAAAAGTGGATGAAACTAAAAAAAATTAGAGATATATGCAATATTAGCATTGAAGCTAAAAGAGCAAGTAAAGAGATTGGATCGAGTCTTGAAGCAAATTTAACGATTAGTTTAAATGAAGAATTATTTAAAATTACAGAAAATACAAACTTTTCAGAATTATGCATTACATCTGATGCAAAAATTGAAATAACAAATTCAGATGATATAAGTGCCATAACTATAAAAGCTGAAGGAGAAAAATGTTCAGTATGTTGGAAAATTAATAAAAGTGGTTGTAAAAGACACCCTGTCTAAAAAACACGAATGTTAGAAAAAAATTTTAAGAAAATCCTGTTAAATTTTGGAATTATTGCAGTTATTTTTTTAGCTGATAGGCTAAGTAAAATTTATATACTTAAAATTGCAGAAGTGAAAAATACAGTTGATATTTATATAAATACATATCTAAATTTTTACCTCATCTGGAATAAAGGAATTGCATTTGGTTTATTTTCTTTTAATGAAAGGTTTATATACAATATAATAACTGCGATAATTTTATTGATAACTGCAGTCATCTTAATAATGATAATCAAAAATGAAGGTTTTAAAAAATACTCTTTAATGTTTGTTTTGGGAGGTTCACTAGGAAATCTTTTTGATAGAATTTATTATTCAGCAGTGCCTGATTTTATTGACTTTCATATAAATGATTTTCATTGGTTCGTTTTTAATGTTGCAGACATATTCATAACATTAGGTATAATATGTCTTATTTTCGATGAAATATTAATTAATGATAAAAAAAATGGAAAAAATGTTTAAAAATACATCTTACTTAATTTTTATTTTAATAACTTTGACTAGCTGTCAAAATGTTAAAGATGGGTTAACTGGTCAAAAAAAAAACAATACAGATGAATTTCTAATACAAAAGAAGAATCCTCTGATCCAACCACCTGAATTTAGTAAATTACCTGAACCATACAACAATAGCAAGATAGACGAAAAGAAAGTAGGAGATATTAATTTCTCAGGTATTTTAACAGAGAAAAAAACCAAAACTAAGATATCCACGAATAGTCAAAAATCCAATATATCTTTAGAAAAAAGCATATTAAAAAAAATTAAAAGCAATTAATGTTAACAAAGAATATTAATTTTAAGAACTTTAATTCAAAAAAAAATAATATTAAGATTAAAAAAGACTTAAAGTTTATTTTAAAAGAAAACAACGCTGTACTTAAATCTTTAAACTCAAGTTATAAAAATAGTTACAGTAAAAAAACTGTTGCAAAATTTAAGAGATATTCACATATAAGAGTAATTGGTATGGGTGGATCAGTCTTAGGAACGGAAGCAATCAACAATTTTTTAAAAAAAAAAATAAAAAAAAAATTTTATTTCATTAACAATCTTAAACCAATAATAAATTCTAACTATAAAAATAAAAGTTATGTCAATTTAATTGTTTCAAAATCAGGAAACACACTTGAAACAATATCAAACTCAAATATTATTATTAAAAATAAAGATAAAAATATTTTTATTACTGAAAATAAAAAAAGTTATTTATATTTACTAGCGGAGAACTTAAAAGCTGAAATTGTTCATCACAATGATTTTATAGGAGGCAGATATTCCGTTTTATCAGAAGTGGGAATGTTGCCAGCAGAGCTCATGGGATTAAATGTAAGAAAATTTAGACAGTTGAACAATTTAATTAAAAACCAAAAATTTATAAATGAGCTAGTAATAAGTGTAAATAATACACTTTATTTTATTAAAAAAAAAAAATTCAATTCAATTATTCTTAATTATGATGAAAGTTCGGAAAGTTTATTTAAATGGTACCAGCAATTAATTTCTGAAAGTTTAGGAAAAAAAAGTAAAGGCATTTTACCAATAATCTCCTCTATGCCAAAAGATAACCATAGTGTCATGCAACTATATTTGGATGGTCCAAAAAATAACTTTTTTACTTTTTTTTATTCGAAAGAAAAAAAATCAAATCAAATTAAAAATAGCCTACTTTTTTCTCCTTATAACTATTTAAAAAATAAAAATTTGGAAAAGATTATTTTATCTCAGAAATTAGCTACTGAGAGAGTATTCTTAAATAAAAATTTGCCTTTTAGAAGTTTTGAAATAACAAATAAAGATGAAAAAACTTTAGGTGAGTTGTTTTGTTTTTTTATTTTAGAAACAATTTTACTGGGTAGAGCATTGAAAGTTAATCCCTATGATCAGCCATCTGTTGAGCTAATTAAAAAAGAAACTAAAAAAATACTACTCTATACATAATTCATAAAAATTACCCTTGATATCCCATAGGTTTTTTCCTCAATAATATTAAATTTTTCTGGAAACTTATCTTTTTCATTTTTATGTCTGTGTATAACAATAATTCCCTCTTCATTAAGTATGTTAGATTTAGCTATGTTAATTAAAATTGATGATAAATTTTTTTCTTTGTAGGGTGGATCCACAAAAATAATATCAAATTTTTTTGAAAAATTATTAAAGTTTAAATTATCAACTATATCGTCTTCAATTATTAGAGAACTATCTTGATAATTTAGGTTTGAAATATTTTTTTTTAGTATAGGCAGAACATGAATATAATTTTCAACAAAAGTTAAACTTGAGCACCCTCTTGATAAGCATTCTAAACCAAAAGACCCAACACCCGAAAATAGGTCTAAGACATTTGAATTTTTTAACTCTATATTAAATTTATTAGAATGAGCTAGAATATTAAATATCGACTCTTTAGTTAAATCTTTAAGAGGTCTTGTATTAAGATCTTTTGGTTCAAGAATTCTTTTTCCTTTTGAGCTACCAGATATTATTCGCATTCATCTATCGCTTTATATCCAATATCTTTTCGATAAAATCCACCATCCCAATTAAGAGAATTAATTGAATCTATTACTTTTGTTCTGGCTGATAAAAAATTTTTAGATAAACAAACAAAATTTAAAACTCTTCCACCAATGGCATAAATTTTCCCTTCTATTATAACTGTACCCGCATGATAAAAATATTCATTTTCATCAAATTTAACTTTATTCAGATTTTTTATTAATACATTTTTTTTAAATTTGTCTGGGTATCCATTAGAGCATAAAACAACACATAAACTTTTTTTGTTATGCCATTTTATTTCAGTCTCACTTAGTTTTTCGTCACAGCAAGACAAAAATATTTCTAATAAATCAGATTTTAATTTTGGTAAAATAGTTTGACATTCTGGGTCACCCATTCGAACATTATATTCGATCAAATAAGGCTCATTTTCTACAATCATTAACCCCACATATAGAAAACCTTTATAATTTATTCCAATTTCTTTAAGTCCCTTTAATGTGGGTTCTACTATCCTTGATATAATTTTTTTATCTAACTCTTCATTAATTAGTCTCGATGGAGAGTAGGCACCCATACCCCCAGTATTCTTTCCTTTGTCACTCTCTAGCACTCTTTTGTGATCTTGAGCAGTATCAAATTTTTTAATTGTCTTACCATCAGTAATAATAAAGTAGCTCATTTCTTCACCTTTAAGGAATTCCTCAATAAGTAAGTTTTCGGCCCTACCAAATTTACCAGCAAATATTTCTTTTATTGCTAATTCAGCCTCCTGAATATTCCCACATATATAAACACCTTTTCCTGAGGCCAATCCATCTGCTTTTACAACTAAAGGATATTTAGTTTGATTTATAAATTGAGTAGCGTCATTAATATTTTTGAAAATACCGAATTTTGCTGTGGGGATGCTATGTTTTTCACAAAGATTTTTTGTAAAAATTTTAGAACCTTCGAGCTGTGAAGCAAGTTTGTTAGGTCCAAAAACCTTTATATTGTATGCTTCTAAAAAGTCTACCATACCATCTACCAGAGGCTTCTCTGGTCCAACTACAATTAAACCAATTTTATTTAAAATTATAAATTCTTTTAATTCATTAAAGTTTTCTAGGTTTAGTGAAATATTTTCGGCAATTTCTGCCGTTCCTGCATTTCCAGGAAAACAATATATTTGTTTAACTTTATCAACACTATTTAGTGCAAGACAGATAGCGTGTTCACGACCACCACTTCCAATTATTCCAACTTTCATATAGTAGTATATAAACTAAAAATGAATAAAAAATTAGCTAAAATAAAATATTTACCAAATAATTTTCAAGTTATTGAAGATGGTGACCATGTAATTTGTGCTATATCAGGAAAGAATATTAACCTTGAAGAACTTAATTACTGGAATGTTGACTTGCAGGAAGCATATTATTCATATGAAGAGGCAGCAATAAAAAGAGAGAGCGAGTAAAGATTTTTTTATTTCCAGCGATTATGAGACCAGATCCATTGTTCGGGATTCTTTATAATTAATTTTTCTAATAAATAGTTTAAGTCAAGAGTTATTGACTCAATAGTTTCTTCATCTGAATATACTAAAGGTTCATGAATTGTTAATTTGAAATTAGTATTCTTAACTCTTTCAATGTAAATAGGCACCACTTTACATTTAAATTTTTTTACAAATTGAGCAGGAATAGTTGTGGTAGAAGCCTCATGTTTAAAAAAATTAGATTTAATGCCCTGTGTAACTCTTTGATCAATCATTAATGCTATAGATGTTTTTTTTTTAAAAAATGATAGTAATTGTCTAGTTCCAGAAATTCCTTTTTGAATTTGATTTTTACAGATATATTTTTTTCTAATTCTTTCCATTATAAAATTTAAAAACCTATTATTAAGAGGTCTATAGATAGCTGCCAAATTAATACCAGATTTCTCGATTTGCATCGCCATTAACTCAAAATTATTAAAATGTCCTGAAATAAATATAACTGGTTCGTTGCTTTGTCTAATTTTTTCTAAAATTTCATATCCTTCAATTTCAATATTATTTTCAAGTTTTGATAACCTAAAGTCTTTTATAAAAATATACTCAGCAAGAATTCTTCCATAGTTGTTCCACATTTTTTTCGTAATTTTTTCTATTTCATTTTTTGATAAATTTGGAAAAGCCTTTAATATATTGGATTTAATTAAATTTTTAGATCTAAAAAATGGTCCAACAAAAGATATAATTTTACCAGAAATGTACGATGCAAAGTTTAGTCCTAAAATTTTAAACATTAGAAATAGGAGTGAAATTATCAAAAATTGAGTAAAATATTTTATTGACTTCATAAATTTATTTTTAAATAATTAATTAATTCTATTTCATTCTCGATTTTGAGATCAATTTCTAAAAATTTAATATCATCATAATTACTGGAATTGATTTTTGTATAATCTTTTTCTGTAGTTATAATAGTAGCATTTAATTTCTTGGCTTGTGTCTTGATTCCATCAATATCATTCTGAGTATAATTATAATGATCAGGAAAAATAATTTCTTTTATAATATTAAATTTGTTCTTCACTAATATTTCTTTAAAACTTTCAGGATTTCCAATGCCAGAAAAAACTAAATATCTTTCATTAATGTCAAATTTTTCAATGTTAACAGGACTGTAAGTAGATTCAAAAATTTTAATATCTTTACTGTACTTTTTAATTAATGCTTTAAAATCTGAATTATCAACTTCATTTCCATTAATAAATATAGCATCATACTTTTTGATGCTATTTATTTTTTCCCTTAAGGGTCCGGCTGGTATCAATAAGCCATTTCCAATACATTTTATGTTATTAAAACATACAAATTCCAAATCATAATTGATTGATTTGTCTTGTAGGCCGTCATCAAAAATAACCACATCTTTATCATCTTTTATTGCCTTATCGAGAGCCATGTTTCTATCTTTTAAACAATACAGCTTTGTTTTTTCAGTAAGCATTTTTTGTTCATCAATATGATTAGTATAAAATTTTTTTATCGTAGCAGTTTTAAATTTTAAACTATCTAAAATTTGGTAAATTTTAATTGTCAGTGGTGTTTTTGCAGTACCACCTATATATATGTTGCCAATGCAAATTTTTTTAATTTTGGAGCTATTTGTATTATTTTTTTTCAACTCTAAAAAAAAGTTATTTATAATCAGCGGAAATGTAAACGGCAATAAAAGATAGGATATAAAATTAGGCTTTTTGTAATCCCAAAATCTAGGTTTTTTTAATTTCATTTTTTTTAATATAAAAATTTATCTCATTTAAAGTAGAGTTTAAAATTTTATTTCCAAGTCTTTTAATTTTTAATTCTAAATTTTTGGTCTCATTTTTACTATTAAACATTCTATTAACGTTGGTGGTTAATTGATTCATATTTAGAATTTTATTAGATACTTTATGCTTTTCTAAGAGGGCATATATTTCTTTAAAGTTCCAAATGTTTGGGCCGTGTAAAATTTTACAACCATACCTGGCAGCTTCTAGAGGGTTCTGTCCACCATGGCTAATGAGAGAGCCTCCCAAAAATACAGTTTTACAGATTTTAAAGAAGGATCTTGTTTGACCAAAAGAATTTACTAAATATATATCAGTTTTTTTGTCTATCTTTTTTTTTGAGTTGTGTATGTGAATTTTCAAGTCCAATTTTTTTATTTCGCTTTCAATCTTTTTTGCTCTGTGGATGTGTCTTGGTATTATAATTGTTAGTAAATTTTTATATTTATTTTTAAGTTTTTTGTGAACAAGAGCACAAATTTTCTCCTCAGTATCATGTGTGCTTGAAGCACACCATATTTTTTTAGCCAACAAAAATTTTCTTAGATTATTAGCTAAATCATCAGCAAATTTTTCACTTTCTGTAAATTTTAAGTTTCCAATATATCTTATTTTTTTTGCACCAAGAATTTTAAGATATCTTCTTGATTTAAGACTTGAAGATAAGCAAAGATCAAATTTTTGAAAAATAGTTTTCGCATATGAGGAAAATATTTTCCATTTTTTAAAGGATTTGTCGGTAATTCTTGCGTTAATTAGGATTAGTGAAATAGGTTTTTTTTTAATATTTGTAATCATATTTGGCCAAATTTCAGAATCTATAAAAATTGCATTCGAAGGTTTCCAGTAGTTTAAAAATTTTTGAGTATGATAGTTAGTGTCTATTGGGAAAAATTGATGAATTGTTTTTTTTAATCTAAAATTTAATAAAATTTTAGATGAACTTAATGTGTTTGATGTGATTAAAATTTGGTTGATTTTTTTATTTTTTTCTAATTTTTCTATTAAGGGAATTATGCTCAATATTTCACCTACACTTGCCCCATGAAACCATATCAATTTTCCCTTCAGTCTTTTTTTTGTATAGAAGGCAAATTTTTCTTTAAATCTAGTCGGATGCTCTCTTTTTTTTAACAACCTAATAAAAATAATTATAGGTGAAAAAATTAAGATTAAGTTAGCTAATGCTCTATAAACGTGAAGCATTACACTTTTTTAATTTGTTTTTCATAGAAATTCTTATAGACGGGTGAGTTCATTAATAACTCATCATGTGTTCCTTCTCCTGCAATTTCCCCTGAGTCTATTACATAAATTTTATCCGAATTTAGAATTGTTGACAGTCTGTGAGCGATAACAATTGTTGTTCTATTTTTAGTTAAAAGATTTATAGCTTCTTGGATTTTATTCTCAGTTTCTGCATCTAACGACGAAGTTGCTTCATCTAAAAGAATTATCTGACTTTTTTTTAGCATAGCGCGTGCTATAGAAAGTCTTTGTTTTTGTCCCCCAGAAAGTCTTGTTCCATTTTCACCAATAATGGTATCGTATTTATTTGGAAGCTCGTCTATAAACTCACTCGCATAAGAATTTTTGGCTGCCTCCTCTATTTCTTTTTGAGTGGCATCTAAATTTGCATAAGCAATATTATTTCTAATAGTATCATCAAATAGCGTTGTATCTTGACTGACTAAAGAGATATTTGCTCGCAATGAGTTAATTGTGCATTTATAAATTGATTGTTTATCAATTTGTATATCTCCTGAAATTGCATCATAAAATCTAGGAATTAGGTTTAAAATTGTAGATTTCCCAGCTCCACTATAACCAACAATCGAAGTCATTTTTCCACCAAGCATCTTT
>Ga0307986_10003623_pt1 | contig 10666 bp, 11 predicted proteins | sample EllFjometageno82_FD_203170 | JGI IMG/M metagenome (GOLD analysis project Ga0307986, IMG submission 203170) | Marine microbial communities from Ellis Fjord, Antarctic Ocean - #82 | ecosystem: Environmental > Aquatic > Marine > Unclassified | place: Southern Ocean | collected 2014-10-09
AGCATATTTCTTGCACCTTAAAACATATACTCAAAATGCAAATGGAGAGAACTACGAGAAGAAGTGGTATGATCAAACTAAAGAATTAGTTGGTGAATACATTGATCACCATCCAACACCAACTTGTTTGAGAAATCACGCATTTATTCAAGAAACTATCGCAGGTGGTGGACCCATTCACATGGTAACTACTGAAGCTTTCCAAGATCCACACTTAGAAACTGTTGGTTGGGAAAACTTTTTAGGAATGACTGTTGGTCAAGCAGTTGTTTGGGCTTCGCAAAATATTGATCCTAAATATACAAATCCTGAACTAACTACATCTGAACCTTATGTTATGGGTTCTCATGCAACATGTTCTGGAGCTTGGGTTAGTGGACCTGAAGATTTATCTCCACCAGAATATTTCTGGGGTTATAACAGAATGTTAACTATTGATGGACTTTTTGGTGCAGGTGATACTGTTGGTGGAAGTGCCCATAAATTTTCTTCAGGATCATTTACTGAAGGTCGTTTAGCTGCAAAAGCTGCTGTAAAATATATTGAGGATAAAAAAGCAGAAGGCATTAAAGTTACTGACAAACAATGTGAAGACTTTAAAACTGCTATATTTAAACCTTTAGAGACTTATCAAGTTGCTCAAAATGAAATTACAGGTGGAACAGTTTCACCTAGTTACATTTCTCCTATTCAAGGTCTTCAACGTCTACAAAGAATTATGGACGAGTATGTTGGTGGAATTGCAACTAACTACATGACTAATGGTAATATGCTTAAAAGAGGCTTGGAACTTTTAGCTTGGTTAGAAGAAGATTTAGAAAAAGTGGGTGCAGAAGATTTACACCAACTTATGAGAGCTTGGGAATTAAAGCACAGAGCTTTGACTTCTCAATGTGTAACTGAACACACAATGTTTAGAGAAGAAACTAGATGGCCTGGTTACTATTATAGAGGTGATCATATGAAACTTGATGATGACAATTGGCATTGTTTAACAGTTTCTAGACGTGATCCCAAAACTGGTAAATTCTCTCTTGAGAAAGTGCCGGTTTACCACATAGTTGACGAGAACGAGAAGAGAAAAGCTTCTTAACACAGTTAAACTTAAATTATGAATCTTTTAGAGAAATCTGATGATGAGATTATAGCAATTGCTAATCCTATTTGGGATAATCTCGTTAAAACCTCAAATATGAAAGATTACGGTGGCTTTACTAAGGACTTTGGAACTCAAATGCTATTTGGGGCTAATGAAGTAGAACTTGGAAAGCAGTGGGCTAACAATAAATTGTTAACTAGCTTATCTGAGGATTATAAAGCTTTTGGCTGTTTAAGAAGAGGTCAAAATATTACCGTTCTATTTAAACAGAAGAGCAAGGAAATAGAAGGTGAGTTCCTTGGAAGGTTAGTTCTGGGTGTTGAGGGTGATGATGTGAAGGTCTTTGGAGCTACGATCTATTAAACCTAGAGCAAGTTTTAGCTTTAAACTATTTTACTATTCTTTAAAATATTATTTGACAAATAATTGCGTGGTGTTACTGAGAAGAGTAAATGCCAGATATATTAAAAAATCTACCTACCGAAATTAAAAAGAATAAACTTAAGACTGGTATTTTTTTAGGATTGTCTGCTTATTGGGGTCTAATTCTTATAGGCACATTAGTTACTTTTAACTAAAATACCCACACCCAAGATTGGTTTACAACTTATAAACTTCTTAAGCTGAATATCATCATTACGTATTGCAACAAAATTTGGACCAGAATTAAAATCATTTAATTTATAGTCAAAATCTGAAAAAATAACACCATTTTTGGTAAGCTTACCAATGATGTAGCCAAAACGCTCAAAAAATTTAAAAAAAGCCCTCATTAGAAAGTGAACATCGGCATTAGCATGACCATATTCAAATTATATAACCTTTATTGCTTTTTTGGACAGCAAATCTGTAAACCCTTCAAGTACCATATGTTCGCTGCCCTCCACATCTATCTTTAACAAGTCGATACTTTTTATATTATTAGTTTTACAGTAATTATCTCCCCTAGTTACCAAGGCATCTTTTATTTCATGGGATTTTGCTTTATCCCAAATGGCAGAGTTATGGATAATAGTATTAATAGAGTCATATTCTTCACCATAATCATTATATTTTATTTTACCTTCAGTATTTGAAAGTGCAAAGTTATTAAGTATAGCTCTTTTGTTCACAATATTTTGACTTAACTTTTTAAACGTATTTGGGGAAAGCTCAAAGGAATGAACAAAAGCTGATTCAAAAAAATTTAGTGCTATAGATGTCCAGTCACCTCGATTTGCGCCAACATCAAAAATTATTTTAAAATTTTGTTTTTTGAGTTTCTTAATAATATTTTTTTCACCATTTTTTTCAAACACATAAGAAAACTCTTCATATATTTTGATACATTTCTGACAGAGTAGATACAAAAAATATTTAGGAGTTAAAATTAACTTTAAAAATTTTATTATATTTTTCATAAATTAATTATTTTTGATTTATTAATTTTAACAATATCATATTAGGAGAATAAAGATTTAAATAATCTAGCTGTTGAGTATAAATAAGAAAATCTAGTGTAAAAACTCTCCTTTATCCTTCCAATTGCACTTGTGTCAAAAATATTTTTGAAAACTTTTATTTCACTATTATTGTGAAAATTAAATTCCGGTAATTTATCTTTTTTATTTATTAAAAGAAAACCCATCATAAACCTTGGATTTCTAGAGATATTTTTTGTACCACGGTGCCATAGCACATTACTTCTAATGATAACATCACCTTGTAATAATTTAATTTTTAATCTTTTTTTTCGAAAAATAAATTTCCAATATGGTATTTCTTTTTTGTGTGTACCTGGAGCTATCTCTAGAGGTCCATTTACCTCAGAAACATCCTCTGTTGCTATATTTATTATCAGGTACTTCTTTGTAAAATTTCCATCAGTATGAAAATGTTGATTATATTTATATTGTTCATTTAAATTTCCTACAGCAGATATATCAAATTCTGAAATATTTTTTTTAGTTAAATCTACTATAACTTTGTTTAAATTAGCTTCTAACAAGGCATTAAAAAAAATCAAACTATATTTACCAGGAAAAACATTTAGGTTTCCAATTAATGAACCACCAATTTTATCTTTTTTTAATTTAAAGGACTCAAGTAAAATATCTTCTTTTAAATTTTTATAAGGGTTTATTAGATTTTTATTGGATAATAAGCCTTTTAAAACAACATAACCATTTTCATTAAAATCTTTAAGAATTTCATTCATTTATAAATTTATTAAAATAATATATTATTAATAACTATATATAATTTAAAAATTAATGTTAAGTGAATTGATTTAATTATTTATAAAATATGTAAAACTAACGATACTAAAAAAATCTTTGTTTTTAAAAAAAAATATTGAATGTCAAAAAAAAAAATAGCCATTGTTATACTTACATTTAACTCAGAAGCTGTTATTAAGAAAACAATATTAGCAGCAAAAAAAATAAGTAAATTTATTGTTATTTGTGATTCTTTTTCAAACGACAAAACAATAAAAATTGCAAGATCATTAAACTGTAAAATATTTTATAAAAAATTTACTACATACGCTGATAGCAGAAATTATATGATAAAAAAATGTAATCAGTTATATGAGTGGCAACTACACTTAGACTCAGATGAAATTCTAAGTAAAAAATTAATAAAAAATATAAATAGAGTTATTAATTTAGATGACAAAAATTATTCTTATCTTGTTAAAAGAAGACCTTATTTTCTAAACAAAGAACTTCTATTTGGCGGATCTTCTAACTGGCATTTAAGACTTTTTCCATCTGGAACTACCCTTGTAGAGAATAGTAATTATGATCAACATTATAAATCAAAATTAAGTACAAAAAATATTTCTGGAACACTTCATGATCTAAATATAAAAAATTTAAATGATTGGATCACGACTCATAATAAGTGGAGTGAGCTTGAAACTACAAATAATAGTAATAAAAATTTAGTTCAGCCAAACTTCTTTGGAAACAATATAGAAAGATTAAGATTTTTTAAATCTTTATACAATTTAACACCGACATTGATTAGAGCTTTTATTTTATTTATATATAAATATTTTATTTTGCTAGGATTTCTAGATGGCAAAATTGGTTTTTATTATTGTTTTTTTAATTCACTCTGGTTCAGAACACTGATTGATGCCAAAAAATATGAAAAGAGTTTAATCATGGATAAAATTACACTAAAAAAAATTCTTAAATCTAGATTTTAGAAGACAAAAAATTACTTATGTATTATTCTAAATTTATTACATTTTTAATTCTAAAAAATGATTATGATTAAAAAAAAATTAAAAAATCAAAGACTTCTTGCAAGCATTAATTCTGGTGGAAAATCTGACTTTTCTATTAGATCAAAAGTTATAAATACATTAAAAAACCTAAACACCGATCATAAATTTCTATTAGATTTTGGTTCAGGAAAAGGAGAATTATTACAAATATTGTTTAAAACATTCAAATTTAAAAAATTATGTGGAATCGACTTGTATAAAAAATCAAAAAAATTATCAAATAAGATTGATTGGTTAAAAACTGATTTGAATAACAATATAAAATTAAAAAATAAATTTGATTTTATAATTTGTACTGAGGTAATCGAACATTTAGAAAACCCAAGACAAACACTTAGAAATATTCATGAATTGATGAAACCAAAAAGTACACTAATTCTTACAATGCCTAACAATGAATCTATAAGAGCCCTAGTTGCAATAATTTTTGGTGGTCATTTTGCTTTGTTCCTAGGAAATTCGTATCCCGCCCACATAACCGCTTTACTTAAGTTAGATTTGATTAGAATATGTAAAGAAATCGGATTTTCTAGTTTGAGTTTTTTTTATACTGATAATGGTTATGTTCCAAAATTTACTAGACTTACTTGGCAAAATCTTTCATATGGATTACTTAAAGGTAAATACTTCAGTGATAATATTTTAATGATTGCAAAAAAAAAATGATCTTTATTTAAGAGAGTCCTAATTTTTTATTTGGTATATTAAATTATCTATTTTTTAAAAATTTCAAGGTATCTTTTTGCAACAGAAGTTGGGGCAAAATTAGCAAGGTGCTGTACACATTGATCAAAATATTTATTACCAATAAATTTAGATTCATCATTTCGATTTTTAATTACAAAAATCATTGTTTCTGAGAGTTTATTAACAGTAGGCTCGATCAAATACCCACATGATCCTACTGCCTCAGGTAGGCCACCCCTATTTGATGATATTACCACATCACAAGAAGCAATACCCTCTAAAGCTACTATACCAAAAGGCTCTTCCCAAACTGATGGGATAACCATGCACAAATGTTCTATTAATTTACTTTGTAGTTTTTCACCACTTAAAAAATTTTCAAAATTTACATTTTTATTAATATCAATTTTTTTACAATACTGTTGTAGGTTATTCTTATCTGCACCATCTCCAATAATGGTTAAGGAGCTATCAGGATATTGTTCAAGCACAATTTTAAAAGAGTCAGCTAATTCGATTATCCCCTTATTATTAACCAGTCTTCCACAAAATACAAAATCTTTAGTTCTGGAGTGTTTTTTTTTTATAAATAATTTGTCATTATATAAATTTTTCACAACATAAAATTTTCCAGAAATATGTTTTGATGTAAATTTACTATTTGGAATATTTATAAAAAATCTACAAGCTTTCTTTTTAATAAATTGCAAAAATTTTGAAAGATAGGATGAGTTATTAAGATAAGTAATTTGATGATTTATTATAATTTTTTTACCTGATAAAACTGCAATTGGAACATCTTTAAGTGTAAAATTACTTAGTAAAATAATATCTGCACGTTTAAAAGATTTATATTTATCTATAATAGATTTTGTACGTGTGACTTTAAAAGGGAATTTATCTAGGTTATCACTACTAATTGTATCTGTTACTACCTCAACATTATGTCCTAATTGAGTAAATTCATTTGCTATTATCTCATTAAAAATTTCTTGACCACCTATTGAAGGAAAAAACACAGTAGAAAATATGCATATATTCATAATCTTCAATTATATGTTTTTATTTTATTTTGAAACACAATATTAAAGAACTTAAATGCCTTTAAATACCTATAAAAAAAAATATTAGGCTTACTTAATATTCTTATTAACCATCCAATATAAATCTTATCATAGAAATCATTAATAGGAGCCTGATCTCCAGTTAAAAATGCTATAGCCCCTCCTGTGCAAATAATAGTTGGTTTGTATTTTAGATTTTTTTTTAAATAAAACCCTAAGATTTCTTGAACACCTCCACCTAAATTAATAATAATATATCTTGGTTTTAAGATTGAGATTTTTTTTAATAACGTCTTATCGATAATTTTTTTTTGATTATATACTGGAGCTATGTAGTGACTACTTTTTATATTTAGATGTTTTTTGATAAATTTTTTATATGATATTGAGAGTTTTTTAGATGGATCTATAAAGAGAGTTTTTTTTATTGATTTTTTTTTAAAATATTCAAATAATATTTTTGTAAATTTATAACCTGAAAATTTATTAACTTTTATATTTTTTAATATTTTTAATAATAGCACAAAATAACCACTATCAAAAAATACTTGATCTGCATTTATTAATGCCTGATGGTATTTTGGAATAGTATTCAAATCACTTAGACCTGGGCCTGATGGAAATAAAAATAATCCACGTTTTTTTAATATTTTTTCAATTTCAGAAACGTCCACATTATTAAAGGTAATATTCAAAAGTAAAATTTTTTTTAACATTTCAATTACATAATTTTTTTATTGGAAATTACTTTACAGGGATTGCCAACGGCCGTGCAATTGTTAGGAATACTTTTTGAGACAACAGAACATGCTCCAATAATTGTATTTTCTCCAATTGTTACGCCAGGGAGTAAAAATGTTCTGGCTCCAATAAATGCATTTTTTTTGATAGTTATTCTATCTGTCTTTAAAGGCATTATAGGATTTTCAAAATCATGAGTTCCTGTACAGATATATGTTTCTTGAGCAATTACTGCATTTTCAAATAATTCAATTACATCTTGAGCATATGCCACAGCACCATCTCCTAAACATGAACGATCGTGTAAAATCAAATTCCAAGGATGTTCAATTCTACATCTTTGATGGACAAAAGGTGTACCATTTATTTTTGTACCAAATAACTTGAGCCAAAATAAACGCCATTTATTAAATTGTTTTGGTGTCCAACGACAAAACATTACCCACACATATTCCCATAATAACATTTTAATTTTTGTATTGATTAACCATGGACTATGATGTCTTGATATTTGTTTATGTATTTTCATTTTAAATTTTGAACTATATTTTTGTTTCAGTTAGAAATATTGAATAGTATTAAATTAAAAATATCTAAATCAATAAAACATTTATAATCACTTTTTAAAATAATCAAATTTTATCATATTGTAAAGTCTAGTACTAGAATTTAGTATGTGAAAATCATTTTTAAAACACTTATATGCATTTATTGACATTTTTTTATACTCTGCTTTTGACAAGGCTAGCCATAGCTTTAAATTTTTTATTGTACCTTGTTCAGTATCATTACTTACAAAACCTGCTTTAAATTTCTTAATGTTTTTATGAATATTAATCTTATTAGTAATAAGTACAGGCTTACTGCTAGAAAGTGCTTCAGCAACTGAGATACCAAAATTTTCTTGATGTGATGACAGGCAAAAAACTTCACAAGATTTATACGTACTCCATTTTAATTTATTATACAAAGGTCCTGTAAAAGTTATATATTTTTCTAATTTAAGTTTAGTTACTAGTATTAATATTTTTTGATAAAATGTATGCTCATGTGGTCCAACTACAACTAAATGTAAATTTGAATTTTTTCTATATGTTTTGTGGAATGCATTAATTAATAAATCTAATCCTTTTTTTTCTTGAATTCTGCCAAAATATAGAATGATCCTTTTATTTTTTAGTAATGGAAATTTTTTAAAAAATAATTTATCAATATTTCTCAATTTATAGGGATTTCCGTCAATTCCATATCCAGTTACTTTTTCTTTTACATTATAAGGATGATAAGATTTTCTAGCTAAATTTTTTTCTTCATTGGCAGTAAATATAACTGATTTTGCATCTTTTAAAATTCTGCCTTGAATTAACCACCAGTAAATTTTTTTTTTTATATCTTTTATAGGGTAATTTTCTTTAAACCAGGGATCAAGCATGCCATGAGAATAAACATAGTAGGGGACGTTGTGCTTTCTTGCCATTACCCAAACAGCATAATTATGATACTGCCAAAGACCATGTACTATTATTGCATCATATCTTTTTATATTAATATCTAACCATTTTATTAATTTTAAATTGAAAGCATAACCTAATATTTTTGGACCCAAAGCATAAACCTTAGGTAGTTTTCTGTCTTTAAGCCATGGGCTATCTTTATTATCATTACATAAAATTTCTTGATTAATTTTATGATGATTTGAGTATTTAAAATCTTGTTTAATTCCTTCAATTGGCCCTCCCTCCTTAGGGTTTACACTTGAAATAACTCTTAAAATTTTCATATATTAGCCCTTGTATCTTTAGAATCAAAATTGTTCTTATTATTTTCATATGATTTTAATATTACAAACAAGATACCAAGGCCTAAGAAGGTAAATGCATGAGTTGTTACTTGTCCAGTTATTTGTGCCATCAATAATTGTAGACACACATAAACAGAATATAGAAAAGGAAAAATATCATCTGTATTTATAGAAATTTTGTAACATTTGAACAAAACTATTATTGAAAAAATAAATTTAATTAAAATAAATAGAAAACCAACTAAACCACCCTCATATAAAATTCTATTAGTTTCATTTTCAGCATCTCTAAAATCTGTATTTATAAATATTTTCGATAACTTACTCCTTATACCAATGCCTTCACCAAATAAATTAAAATTTGACCAGATTTCACTAGAACCAAAAATAATACCAATTATTCGATTATTTATTAGGTCACTATCACTAGCTTCCTGAAATCTAAATTTTGTTGCTTCAATAGCGTTATCAAAAAAGTATGAAATAAAAAAAATGAATATGAGACCAAAAAATAAGTATGATAATATATTTTTCATCTTATTTAATCTAAGAGAAATTAAAAAAAACATTAACAACATAAATCCTGAATTCATAATAGCTCCTCTGGACCCACTTAAAGCTATAGAAATAAAAAAAAGTATTAGAATGATTATTTTACTTATTTGAGATATTGAATCATTATATTTTCCACTCATTAAATAAAAAATGATGGGTGTTAGGAATGCAAGATACTGCACTTGACCAGATGTAAAGGTAAATGTACCTGCCGTTCTAACCACACCAAATGCTACTGTAAATATACCTTCGGCTGTAGTGCTTCCAACCTGTTTATTAATTATATGACCTGCTGGCATAAAATGCTGATAAATTATGAGAATTCCAATTGGTATAATTGTGTATAAAAGTATTGACAAAATACTATCTAGTTCTTTTTTTCCTAAACATCTAAAACATAATAGAGAAAACCAGAAATACAAAACCCAATTTCTAATTCCAACTAAAGTTATAAATGGATTGAAATCATTGATTAAAAATTGAAGAAAAGACCAAACGGTAACTAAAATTGTCCACAACAATAATATATTTTCTTTCCAGTTTTTTATGAAAAAACGCTTATTAAAACCATAAAATATTGAGTATAAAACTAGACCGTCACGCAAAAGTATTAACTGGACATCATATCCTTGTATAAACCATTTACGAACTGCACCCTCAAGAATTGTAAAAAAAAAAACAATTAAAAATAACCTTTTAAAGAAATTATTTGATTTACCTTCATCTATCTTTATTTTGTTTTTAGACATCTTTTATAATTTTATTTAATCTAGCCCTATATTTCGACCAATTATAATTTTTAGCTGTTTTTATTGCATTGATACCAATTTTTTTAACAAGTGACGGGTTTTGTAAAAGAGAGTTTAGTGAATTATAAATTTCTTTATGACTATTAGCTTTTACAATAATAGAATCGTTGCCTCGAGAGACATCAATGAGTCCAGTTCTATTAGTACTTATTACAACCATACCGCGAGACATTGCTTCCAATATAACCAATCCAAAACCTTCAAATAAACTTGGAAATAAAAGAACATCACTTTTTAACATTTCTTTTAAAACATCTTGATGTGATAAATATTGTTTTATAATGATTTGTGGAAGTTCTTTTTTAATTAATTCTTCAGCAGGACCAGACCCAATAAATGTTATAGTTATTAGCTCTTTTTTATTTTGATCAATTATTTTTTTTAAAGAAGCAATTACATAAGATATGCCTTTTCTTTGTGACAAGCCTCCAGCGTAAAGAATTCTTAATTTTTTTTTACCATTATACCAATCTTTTTTTTTGACATTAATAGTATTAGGAAAGCCATAGGGCAATATATGTATCTTTTTTTTATATTGAGGAAAAATAGATAAAGTCTTTTTAACAAATATTGATGGGACGATAATACAATCAGATAGTTTTAATTCCATGTCTTTTCTTTTTAATATTGATG
>Ga0307986_10003624_pt1 | contig 10665 bp, 19 predicted proteins | sample EllFjometageno82_FD_203170 | JGI IMG/M metagenome (GOLD analysis project Ga0307986, IMG submission 203170) | Marine microbial communities from Ellis Fjord, Antarctic Ocean - #82 | ecosystem: Environmental > Aquatic > Marine > Unclassified | place: Southern Ocean | collected 2014-10-09
ATTAAGTTTTTACTTTTTATAAAATCTGTGCCTCTTTTAACGTAATATTTATCATCTCCGATTATTGAATTACCTATGTTATATAATTGTTTTCTAAGTTGATGTTTTCTTCCAGTGATAGGTCTTAATTCTAATAAGGAGTATTCAGAATTACTTTTTAGAATCTTAATATAAGAAGTTGCTTTTTGAACAATTCTTCTTTCTTTTTCATAAACAACTAAATCATCTTCTAAAATTTTTATTTCCTTAGAAACTTCTCCATACACTACAGCTAAATATGTTTTGTGAATTTTTCTTATACGAAATAATGATGTAAATAGTTGTGCATACTCTCTGGTTTTGGCTACTATTAAAATACCTGAAGTTTCTTTGTCAAGTCTGTGTACAATAAAAGGTTTTGAATCTAAAAAATATTTTGTTTCCCTTAAAGTATCAACTATATTTTTAAAAGATTTAGTTCCGGATTGAACTGCTATACCGGCAGGTTTATTTATAACGATAAAATTGTTATTATTTTCTATAATAAAATCGTCATATTTATCTCTTTCTGTATTTGTTGGAATGTATTGCGTAATTAAATTTTTTTCTGTTTTCTTAACTTTCTCAATATTAAAAATTTCAATAATATCATTTTCTTGCACTCGATATGAGCTTTTAGTTTTTTTACCATTAACTTTTGCTTGATTTTTTCTTATAATTTTTTCTATTAAACCTTGTGGTATATCTAATACTTTATTTTTAAACCATCGATCAAAGCGAGTATCATGAAAGTCTTTCTCTACCTCAAACTTTTTGATCATAGGAAGATATATTAAGGAAATTATTTAGTAGCCGCAACTGGTGCAGAATCTTTTTCTTTCGTTTCAATTTTTTTGGGTTTATCCACTTTTTTAGCTTCTACATTTCTATCAACTAATTCGATTATAGCTAATGGCGCATCATCTCCATATCTAAAACCAGCTTTTAAAACTCTCGAATAACCACCTTGTCTTTTGACGTATCTAGCGGATAAAACTTCAAAAACTTTAACTACTGAACTTTTGTCTTGAAGTTTTGAAAATAATCTCTTTTTATTACTTAAATTATTTTTTTTCCCAATAGTGATCACTTTGTCAATAAGGGGCTTTAATTCTTTTGCTTTCGGTAATGTTGTTGTAATCTGTTCATACTTAATTAATGAATTAAGCATATTTTGGAACAAAGCTTTTCTATGCTCTGCTGTTCTATTTAGTTTTCTGTGTCCTAAACCGTGTCTCATTTTTAATAGTTGTTATCTTCCAATTTTTTTGACATTTCAGCGATATTATCTGGTGGCCAATTCGGAATTTCCATACCTAAATATAAAGACATTGTGCTTAATACTTCTTTAATCTCATTAAGAGATTTTCTACCAAAATTTGGTGTTCTTAACATTTCTGGCTCTGTTTTTTGAACTAAATCGCCTATATAAATAATGTTATCGTTTTTCAAGCAATTCATAGATCTAACAGAAAGCTCTAGTTCTTCAACTCTTTTTAATAAATTTTTATTAAATTCTGGTTCTGCTGATTTTACTTCTTTAATAATTTCTTGTGGGTCCTCAAAGTTTACAAACATTGAAAGCTGATCTTGAAAAATTCTTGCAGCATATGCTATGGAATCTTCTGCGTTTACAGTGCCATTTGTTTCAATGTTCATAACTAATTTATCATAATCTAGAGCACTACCTGCTCTTGTGTTTTCAACAACATAAGAAACTTTTTTTACAGGGCTAAATAATGAATCAACTGCTATTAGTCCTAGCGGGCTATCTTCACCTTTATTTTTTGTTGAAGGTACATAACCTTTGCCAGTATTGACTATAAGCTCCATATGAAAATTTGTTTTTTCATCAAGATTACAAATAACTTGTTCTGGATTAAGGATTTCTATTTCTGAAGGAAGTGTAATATCTTTAGCTTTTACTTCTTTGGGACCTTTAACATCTAGAATAATTTTTTTTGGAGAATTGACTGATGACATAATAGCTAAATTTTTAACATTTAACACGATGTCAGTAACATCTTCTCTTACACCTTTTATTGAAGAAAATTCGTGCAATACACCATCGATCTGAATTGCAGTCACAGCAGCGCCCTGAATTGAAGAAAGTAAAATTCTTCTCAAAGCATTACCAAGTGTTTGGCCAAATCCTTTTTCTAATGGTTCCGCTATAACACTAGCAGAAGATTTATCGTCATTGCTAGTTATTTCTAATTTATTAGGCTTAATTAACGCTTTCCAATTCTTGTCAATAATATTATTTGCTGTTTGCATTTATACTCTCCTTCTTTTAGGTGGCCTTGTCCCGTTATGAGGCATGGGCGTTGTGTCTTTAATTGATGTAATTTTAAAACCTTTTGACTGAAATGCCCTTAAAGCAGTTTCTCTACCCGAACCTGGTCCTTTTACTTCGACAGTTAATGTTCTTAAACCCTGTTCATAAGCTTTCCCTCCCGCATCGTCGGCCGCAACTTGCGCCGCGTAAGGCGTAGATTTTCTTGATCCTTTAAAACCTTTTGCACCAGCAGATGACCATGAGATAACATTTCCACTTTCGTCTGCGATAGAAATAATTGTATTATTGAAGGTTGAATAAACATATGCAATACCTGAGGTGATATTTCTTTTTACTTTTTTCTTTTTTTTAAATGAAGAAACTTTTCCAGTGCTTTTTGGAGGTTCTGTTTTAGTTTTTTTAATTTCTTTTTTTTCTTCAATTTTTTTATTCATAAATTTTATTTTTTCAATGGTGTAAGTTTTTTTCCAGCAATTGCTACAGCTTTTCCTTTTCTTGTTCTTGCGTTACTATGAGTTCGTTGTCCTCTTACTGGAAGTTTTTTTTTGTGACGTGTGCCTCTATATGTAACTAAATCAACTAATCTTTTAATATTTAAAGAAATTTCTCTTCTTAAATCACCTTCAACTTTATGATTTTTATTAATATATTCTGTTATTTTAAGAACTTGATCTTCAGTAAGATTATTAACTCGTACATCTTGAGGTATACTAAGTTTATCACAAATTTTTTTTGAAGAATGTAAACCTATGCCATGTATATAGGTTAGGGAAATGCTTACAATTTTATTTGGAGGAATGTTAATTCCGGCTATTCGGGCCATAGTTTATTGGATAAAAGTTTTAAAAACGTATTTATATGGCGTTATTTTATAAAGTCAACCCTCTATAACGTGCAAAAAACCACTAATTTGAGCATAAATAACGTCAATAGCAGTTTCACCATTTATATCTTTTACTAGATTCATTCTGTTGTAGTAATCTAAAACAGGCTCAGTTGACTTTTCATAAGTTTCAAATCTCTTTATTGCCACATCAACATTATCGTCATCTCTTTTTTTTAGGAATTCTATTTTGCAACAAAGAGAATTTTTTTTTGGAGGGTTAAAAAATTCATTGTATATTTTCCCACATTTAGAACAAATCGTCCTGCCAGTTATTCTTTTTTTTATTACATCTAATGATACTTGTAACTTTATAACGAGATCTATTTTTTGATCGTGTTTTGAAAGAAGTTTGTTTAAATTCTCTGCTTGAGGTAAATTTCTAGGATAACCGTCAAATATAATTTTATTTTTGTAAGATTTTTCTGAAACAATATTTTCAATTAAGCTATTAATAATTTCATCTGAAACAAGCGCGCCAGAATTTACAATTGAGGTTATTTTAATTCCTAAAATTGATTTTTTTTTTATTTCTTCTCTTAGTAAATCTCCTGTTGAGACTTTAAAAAGATTAAATTTTTTTACTATAAAATCAGATTGAGTGCCTTTGCCAGCTCCAGGAGGTCCAAATATAATAACGTTCATTATTGGTATTCCTGGTTATTTGCCAAATTTTGTTTTCTTAATTAACGATTCGTATTGAGAGCTCATTAGTCTGGTTTGAACTTGTGTTACTGTGTCCATAGCAACAACAACAACAATCAAAATTGATGTACCTCCTAAATAAAAAGGAATTGGATATTTTGAAATTAAAAATTCTGGCAACAAGCAAACGAATGTTAAATACATAGATCCAATTGTTGTTAATCTTATTAATATTGTCTCAATATATTCAGCAGACCTTTCACCGGGTCTAATACCTGGGATATATCCTCCATATTTTCTTAAATTTTCTGCAGTTTCTTTGGGGTTGAATACAATTGACGTGTAAAAGAAAGAAAAGAAAACAATACCAGAAGCATAAAGTAACATGTAAAGAGGCTGTCCTTGAGTAAACATAGAAGAAATACTCATAAATTTTTCTGAATCTGAAAATCCAAAATTACTCAAAGTTACTGGTAATAACAAAAGTGCAGAGGCAAAAATTGCTGGTATTACACCAGCTGTATTTATTTTAAGTGGAAGGTGTGAAGATTCACCACCATAAACTTTATTACCCATTTGTCTTTTAGGATAATTAATTAAAATTTTTCTCATTGCTCTTTCGAAAAAAACTATAAAAAGAACCGTAAAAATAACCAATATAAAAATAATAACAATAAGAGTTGCAGAGAGAGCTCCTGTTCTTCCCAGCTCAAAAGTTGAAGCTAATGCTCTAGGAATTTCTGCTACAATACCTGAGAAGATTATTAAAGATATTCCATTGCCAACTCCTCTTAATGTAATTTGCTCACCTAACCACATTAAAAATGTAGTACCAGCAACTAAAGAGATTGTTGTTGTTATTCTAAAGGCGAGCCCTGGATCTAGTACAAGAGATCCTGCATTTTCTAAACCAACAGACACTCCGTAGCCTTGCAAAATAGCTATAAATACTGTTCCATATCTTGTTAGTTGAGTGATTTGTTTTCTGCCTACTTCACCTTGTTCTTTTAAATTTTTAAAATAATCAGAAACACCAGTTAATAATTGAATTATAATTGATGCCGAGATGTATGGCATTATCCCAAGTGCGAAAATGGCCATACGTGTGACTGCACCTCCCGAAAATACATTGAACATGCCTAGTAGTCCTTTTTGTGAATTGCTCATTACTTGAGTCAAAGCTTGAGGGTCAATACCTGATAAAGGTACGTAAGTACCTAATCTATAAACAACTAAAACAAAAATAGTAAAAAATATTCTACTTTTGAGGTCATTGGCTTTTGCAAAAGCACCTTGGTTAATATTTTCGTTAGACATTAAATTTTCTATTTTTTAACAGCATCAGTAGCTTCTGCTACTTTTTTAGGTTTAACTTGTCGTTGATACTTCTTAAGAATTATAAGAGTTCCACCAGCTTTTTCTATTTTAGTTTGAGCTTGTTTTGATGCAAAATTCGCAGTTATATTAATTTTATTTTTTAGATCACCATCTCCTAATATTTTTAATTTTATATATTTTTTATTAACAATTTTTTTTCCTTGTAGAAGTTTTAAATCTATAGGTACTGTTAAATCTATTTTCTTATTATCATGAAATTTTTGAAGATGAGATAAATTAATAATAGCAGTATTATTTGGAAACATAGACTTAAACCCTCTCTTAGGTAATCTTCTGTACAAAGGTGTTTGACCACCCTCAAATGCTTTAATTGATACGCCAGATCTTGATTTTTGCCCTTTTATGCCACGACCACCAGTTTTACCTTTACCTGAACCTATCCCTCGACCTGGCCTTATCTTTTTGGAATTTGTTTTTACCAATGTATTTAATTTCATTTGGTGTTCTCTCTTTTAGAAATTATTTCAGATATTTTTTTACCACGCATTGCAGACAATAGTTTTGGTGAACGTTGTCCTAATAAAGCATTAACTGAAGCTTTTACCATGTTGTGAGGATTTGCGGATCCTAAAGACTTAGCGACTATATCTTGAATTCCAAGAACATCACAAACAGCTCTGATAGGGCCACCTGCAATAATTCCTGTACCGGCAGGAGCAGATCTCAACAGTACTTTTCCTGAACCATTTCTTCCTCTTACGTCATGATGTAAAGTTCTTCCATCTTTAAGAGAAATTTTAACCAAATTTCTTATAGCGTCTTGTGTAGCCTTTTTAATTGCATCTGGTACCTGTTTTGATTTTCCTTGACCGATTCCAATTGAACCCTTCTCATTTCCAACAACCATTAATGCAGCAAAACCAAATCTTCTTCCACCTTTTACTACTTTAGTAATTCTATTTATTCCTACTAAACGTTCTTTATATTCACTTTGTTTCTTTTGCCATTCGGCCATTTAAAACTCCATTCCATTTTTTCTTAGTGAGTCAGCAAACATTTTAATTCTTCCATGGTATTTATATGAGCCACGATCAAAATAAACTTTTGTAATTTTTTTTTCTGCAGCTCTTTTAGCCAGAATTTCTCCTATTAAAGCAGATGTTTCTATTTTTTTCTTTTTATTTTCTTTTATTTCTTTCTCAATAGATGAAACTGATACAAGTGTTTTTTTTATTTTATCATCTATGATTTGTGCTGATATATTTTTTAAAGACTTAAAAACTGAAATTCTATACCTGTTAACAGCAACACTTTTAAGTTTTTTTCTATTTCTTAGTTCTCTTTTTTTTGAATTATTAATTTTTTTCATATTATTTTTTCTTACCTTCTTTTCTAAGAACAAATTGTCCTCTTTCTTTAATGCCTTTACCTTTATAAGGTTCAACTGGTTTAAAAGTTTTGATGTCTGAGGCAACCTTGGATACTAACTCTTTGTCAACTCCAGTAATTGTTATAATGGTTTGTTTTTCAACAGAAATTTTTACCTCTTTAGGAATTTTAAAATTAATATCATGACTAAAGCCAAGTTGAAGGTTTAATAATTCACCTTTTAAATTAGCTCTAAAACCAACACCTGTTATATCAAGTATTTTTTGATGGCCAACACTTACTCCTTGAACAGCATTATTAATTAAACTTCTGTAAGTTCCCCACATTATCGATGTTTTTTTATCTAAATTTTTTGTAGCTAAAGGCATAATATTAAATTCATTATTTTCATTAACTTTTGTAGAAAAAATTTTATCATTTATTGTTAAAGTCTTAGATCCTTTTGGACCTGTAACAGTAACAGTTCCATTTTCTGACTTAACAGATGAATCTTTTGGTATGGTTATATTTTTTTTTCCTATTTTTGACATTAAAATACTCTACAAATAATCTCTCCACCAACATTGTTTTTTCTAGCTTCGATATCTGACATTACACCTTTGTTAGTTGAAATAATGGCTAAGCCTAGTCCATTTTGAATACGCGGTATGCTATCAGCTCTAGAGAAAACTCTTCGACCTGGTTTAGAAACTCTTTTAATTTCTTTTATCACAGGTATTCCATCGTAATATTTCAATTCAACAATCAGTGAAACTTTGTTGTTATCTTTTTTTTCAATATGATAACTAGAAATAAAACCTTCATTTTTTAAGACCTCTAAAACTTTTAATCTAAAAGTTGAAGAAGGCATTTCTACTTTTGTTAACAGTCTAAGTTGACCGTTTCTAATTCTTGTAAACATATCTCCTATCGGATCCATCAAAGTCATATTTTTTTCCTTACCAGCTAGATTTTGTCATTCCTGGAATTTTTCCAGAAGATGCCATTTCTCTTAAAGCAATTCTTGACATTTTTAGTTTTCTATAAACACCATGAGGTCTACCTGTAATCTCACATCTATTTACAACTCTTATTTTTGCAGAGTTTTTGGGTAGCTTGTTTAGCTTAAGTTGTGCTGCAAACCTTTCTGCTAAAGGTAGCTCTTTATCCATAATGATTTTCTTTAATGCGGCTCTTTTTTTAGAAAACTTTTCAGTTAGTCTAATTCTTTTTAAGTTCTTTTGTATTGCGCTAGTTTTTGCCATATTATTAATTTTTTGTTGTTATGTTTATAGGAAAATTAAACTCTTTTAGAAGTTCAATTGTATTATCTTTTGTTTTACTTGTGGTGACAAGGGTTATATCCATGCCTCTGATCTTATCTACTTTATCATAATTTATTTCTGGAAAAATAAGATGTTCCTTTATTCCAAAGCTATAGTTTCCAAATTTATCAATACCGTTTGCACTTAACCCCCTGAAATCTTTTATTCTTGGAAGTGCTATATTCACCAATCTATCCATAAATTCATACATTCTAGATGATCGTAAGGTCACTTTAACACCTGCAGCAAAACCTTTTCTTGTTTTAAAATTTGCGATTGATTTTCTAAATTTTGTAACTATTGCTTTTTGACCCGCTATAAGTGTTAACTCTTCCTGGCAAGACTTAACTTTTTTTGTGTCCGTAGCGTCCTCTCCTAATCCAATATTTAGCACTATTTTAATAACTTTTGGGGCCTGATGCCTATTAGAACATTTTAATTTTGACATTAATTTAGGCAAAATTTCCTTGTCGTACGTATTTTTAAGTCTGGGTATCATTTATCTATTTTTTTATACTTTCTTTTTTTATTTCTAAATTTTTAACATTTGAGTAGTGTATAAAACTTTCTTTTGAAACAATTCCACCTTTATTTTCTTTAGTAGGTTTTGTGTGTCTTTTTACCAGGTTGATTGCTTTAACTTTTATTGTATTCATTTTTCTATTTATTTCTATAACCTCGCCTGTTTTACCTTTATCTTTTCCAGTAATAATTTTAACTTGATTTCCTTTTTTAATTTTCATTTTTATATAACTTCTGGTGCTAATGATATTATCTTTGTGTGTCCTGCTGCTCTCAATTCTCTTGTCACAGGTCCGAAAATTCTAGTTCCCATTGGCTCCCCTTTTTCGTCTGTTAAAACAACTGCGTTATGATCAAACTGTATTTTAGAACCGTCATCTCTAAAAATTTCTTTTCTAGTTCTAACAACTACAGCTCTATGTACGCCACCTTTTTTAACTTTACCCTTTGGTATTGCGTCTTTAACTGTAATTACGATTAAATCTCCTACACCAGCGTATCTCCTTTTAGATCCACCGAGGACTTTTATGCACTCAACTCTTTTGGCTCCAGTATTATCAGCTACCATTAATTCAGTATGATTTTGTATCATTTCGCTATTACCTCCCAGGTCTTTTTCTTAGAAATAGGCGCACACTCAGCAATCTCAACATTATCTCCTTCTTTGAACTTATTTTTTTCATCGTGCGCATGATATTTTTTTGTTCTGGATATTACTTTACCAAAAAAAGGATGACGAAACTTTCTAACAACTGCGACTACAATTGTTTTATCACTTTTAGAACTAACTACTTTTCCTTTTAGTACTCTTTTACTCATTTTAAAACCTTTGCGTTTATAGTTGTGTACAATCTGGCGATACTTTTTTTAATTTCATTATACTGAGCAGGATTTTCTACCTGTCCATTAATTTTTTTGAACCTTATGTTAAATAAGTCCTTTTTTAAAGTCTGAATTTTTTTAACAGCTTGTTCTCCTGTTAATTTTTTGTCTTCTTTTTTATTTTTAGCCATTTTTATCTCTTAATAAATTTTGTTTTAATTGGTAATTTTGCTGAAGCTTTGTAAAGAGCTATCTTTGCAACTTCTTCTGTTACACCGTCTACTTCGAAAATTATTCTTCCTGGTTTTACTCTGCAAGCATAATACTCGATATTACCTTTTCCTTTGCCCATTCTCACTTCTGTTGGTTTTTTAGAAACTGGTATGTTTGGAAATATTCTAGTCCATACTCTTCCAGTTCTCTTCATGTATCTAGTTAAGGCGACACGTGCTGCTTCTATTTGTTTTCCAATAATTCTATCTGGCTCAAGAGCTTTTAAACCGTAAGCTCCATAATTTAGGACAGCAGCTCTGGTTGCTTTACCATGAATTCTACCCTTAAAGGCTTTTCTAAATTTAGTTCTTACTGGTTGTAGCATTTTTTACTCTTTCTTTTTTTTCATTTACAACATCTTTTTTATAAAGCTGACCCTTATAAACCCAAACTTTTATTCCTATAATTCCATAAGTTGTTAAGGCTTCTGCTGTTCCATAATCTATGTTTGCTCTTAAGGTGTGAGATGGAATACTACCGTCTCTCTCCCATTCAGTCCTTGCTATTTCGGTTCCATTTAATCTACCGCTTACCATTATTTTTATTCCTAAAGCTCCAAGACGCGAAGCTGACTGCATACCTCGTTTCATTGCTCTTCTAAAAGCTATTCTTTTAATTAATTGCGTGGCAATATTTTCCGCTATTAAGTAAGCGTTTAATTCTGGTTTCTTTATTTCTTTAATGTTGACTGAAACTTCACTATCTTTAGATATATTAAGTACATTTTTTTTAATTTTTTCAATATCCGCACCTTTTTTTCCTATTACAAAACCAGGACGAGACGTGTGAATTGAAACAATTAATTTTTTTCCAGATCTTTCTATAATTATGTCTGAAACACCCGAGTTAACAATATTTTTATTAATATATTTTCTAATCTTAAAATCTTCTATTAAATATTTTCCAAATTCTTTTTTCTTGGCGAACCAAACAGAATCCCAGCCTCTGTTTACACCTAGTCTAAAACCAATTGGATTTATTTTCTGACCCATGTTTATTTTTTAGCCTCTTTGTTTATTGCTTTTTTCATTTCTTTTTTAACTTCGTTTTTAACTTCTTTTTTTTCTCCTAAAACAATAGTAATTCTAGCGAAAGGTTTTTTTATTGGACTGGCTCTACCTTTAGCACGTGGCCTAAATCTTTTCATAACTATAGACTTGCCAACATATGCT
>Ga0307986_10003625_pt1 | contig 10664 bp, 12 predicted proteins | sample EllFjometageno82_FD_203170 | JGI IMG/M metagenome (GOLD analysis project Ga0307986, IMG submission 203170) | Marine microbial communities from Ellis Fjord, Antarctic Ocean - #82 | ecosystem: Environmental > Aquatic > Marine > Unclassified | place: Southern Ocean | collected 2014-10-09
GAAATGTAAAGAATAATTAAAAAGAGACCACTTATGAACATCTAAATATTTAATCATATTTAGAGGATGTTTTAAAGTCTAATTAAAATTGTTCAGATTCTGTTGAGCCTTCCATAGCAGTCGTAGAGCTTTTTCCGCTACTTATGGTATTTGAGACTGCATCAAAATAAGAAGTACCTACTTCTCTTTGATGTTTAACACTTGTGTATCCATCTTTTTCTCTAGCAAATTCAAGTTCTTGAATTTTCGAATATGCGGTCATGCCTTCAGTTTTATATTTTTCAGCAAGCTCAAAAATTGCAATATTCTGTGTATGAAAACCTGCAAGCGTAATGAATTGAAATTTATAACCCATTTCACTAATTTGTTGTTGGAACGTTGCAATCTCAGGATCTGATAAATGTTTTTTCCAATTAAAAGATGGAGAGCAGTTATAAGCTAATAATTTTCCAGGGAATTTTTCATGGATTGCGTCTGCAAACTTTTTAGCTTCATCAAGGTTTGGTGTTGCTGTTTCACACCAAATTAAATCTGAATAAGGAGCATAAGCTAATCCTCTTGAGATAGCCTGCTCAATTCCTTGCTTAACATAATAAAAACCTTCTGGGGATCTTTCACCTGTTAAAAAAGATTTATCATTTTCATCATAATCATTTGTAATTAATTTTGCAGCATTCGCATCTGTTCTTGCTAAAATTATTAACGGTACATCAGCAATATCAGCAGCTAATCTTGCAGCTTTTAAATTTTTAATCATCGTTCCAGTTGGCACTAAAACTTTTCCACCCATGTGGCCACATTTTTTTTCACTAGCTAATTGATCTTCAAAGTGAACTCCAGCAGCACCTGCTTTAATAAATTTTTTTGTTAGTTCAAAAACATTTAGTGGTCCACCAAAACCTGCTTCGCCATCTGCAATAATTGGAAGCATGTAGTCTGTTCTATCTTTTGATTTCATGTCACCATCGATAATCTCCATATGTTGAATTTGATCGGCTCTAACTAAAGCATTATTCATCGACTCAACTAATTTTGGAGCACTGTCGTATGGATATAAAGATTGATCAGGATACATTTCACCAGCCGTATTGGCATCTGCAGCTACCTGCCAACCACTTAAGTAAATTGCTTTTAATCCTGCTTTTGCATGTTGAATGGCATGGTTTCCTGATAGCGATCCTAGAGTATTGATATAAGGTTCAGAATTTAACAAATTCCATAATTTTTTAGATTGATGTTTGCACATTGAATATTCAATCTTTATAGAACCTCTTAATCGTTCTACTTCCTCTAGAGTGTAGTCTTTTTTAATTCCAGCGAATCTTTTTAAATCGTATGAAACTTTAGTTTCAGAGCTCATAAGTGAATCTTTCTAGGTTATATATTAAGAAAATTAGATCGTACGTAAATTAACGGTAAGAGGACTTATTTGACTTCACTATATTCTTGAGTGAATTCATTCATTCCACTTGAGCCCCAATCACAGTGGTCATCTCTAAGGTAAATACCAGATTGACTAAACTGATTCTGAGTGTCATTTTCGTTAATTTCTCTTTGATTTTCTTGATTTTTATTTAGGTTTTTATTGTTCATGTAAACTTTATAATTTACAAAATTTACAAAATCTAATTAAATCGTTAAAAACGTTGTAAAACAAAGAAACTTATTGTAAATTTAAATTTACAAAATTTACAAATAAAGCGTATGAGTCAAATAAATTTAAAAATTGGTCCAAAAATTAAGGCTTTTAGAAGACAGTTAGGTTTACAAGCTAACAAACTTTCAGAAGAGCTGGGAATCTCTCCAAGTTACTTAAACTTAATTGAAAGTGGTAAAAGAAAAATAGATGGAGATCTTCTGCTTAAAGTTTGTGAGAAATTAAATATTCAACTTTCTGACTTAACTTCGAAATCAGATATTAACTTAGAAAATACTATTTCTGAAATTCTTGATGATAAATTGTTTGAAGATTTAGATATTCTCGGCCCTGAAGTTAAAGATCTTGTTGGCACAAATCCTAAAATTGGTAGAGCACTTGTTCGACTAGGAGATATTCTTAAAAAAAAAGATCATGAACTTATTAACAAGATCGAAAAGATTTCTGGTAAAATAGTTGATAATAGAAAAAACTCTTTTCCTGGTGAGGTAATTTCTGATTTTCTTCAAGAGCATAAAAACTATTTTCCAAAACTAGAAGAATTTGCAAATAAGGTTTTTGATAAAATTCAGAAAAATAATAGAACACGATATATTGCTTTATGTGAGTATTTAAAAAAAGAATATTCTATTATTGTAAAAGATATACTCCCAGATGAAGGAAAGCCTTTTTCAAAAATTTATAATAAAAATAAAAAAGAACTTTTATTAAGTGATTACAATTCTTTAGAAACAAAAAAACTTCACGCTGCAGCACAAATAGCTCAAGAAGGAGCTATGAAAGAAATAGATGATTATTTATCAAAATTTTCTTTTCCTTCCGAAGAATCAAAAAAATTAACAAAGGTTGCTCTATTAAATTACTGTGGTGCAGCAATTCTAATGCCCTACAAATCTTTTCATGCAGAATGTAAAAAATTAAAATATGATTTAGAACTTTTACAAAATACTTTTGCCACATCCTTTGAACAAGTTGCACATAGAGTTACATGTCTACAAGATCCTAAGCTTCCTGGAATACCTTTCCATATGTTGAGAGTTGATATGGCTGGGAATATTTCTAAAAGATTTTCTTTATCAGGAATAGAAATTCCTCGATATGGTGGTGCCTGCCCAAGATGGAACGTGTACTCAGCATTTACAAGACCTGGTGTAATCCAAGCTGCTGTTAGTAAAATGACTAATGGTGAAAAGTATGTTTGTATCGCAAGAACGGTTGAAAAAGGTGTTGGAAGATTTGGTCAATCAAAAAGCATTTTATCTATTGGTTTAGGCTGTGATGCAAAATATGCAAAAGATTTTGTATACACAGAAAACATTAATGTAAGTGACAAAACATCTGAAATTCCAATTGGTGTATCATGTAGAACTTGTGACCGATTAGATTGTCCACAAAGAGCTTTTCCACCATTACATAAAAAGTTTGATGTTGATATTAACTCTAGAGGTGTTTCTGTTTATATTAACGATAAGTCTAGTTAATTAAGACTTCCAGTCGCCTATTTTACTAAATAAGAAATTTCTGAAAGCTGTAATCCTTGCAGTATTTTTAAGTGATTGTGGATAAACAAAATGTGCTTCAGTTATTGGTCCTTCTGAATTCGGTAATACTTTTATAACATTATTTGAATTTGAAACTAAATACTCTGGTAGCGCTGCAAGACCTACTCCAGTTTCAACTGCTAAAAGTAAACCCATTACACTATTAACTTTCATTACAGGTTTTCTTTTTTTAGCATTTTTAATTCCAAGCTTTAATGCCCAATCAGGATCATAAACTGGTGATGGTGCTCCTTTTCCAAATGAAATAAATTTATGTTTATTTAAATCTGCAACAGTTTTAGGCATTCCATTTTTTTCTAGGTACTTATTTGAACCGTAAATATAATATTTTATGTCTATTAATTTTTTTTGAATATAGTTAAGTTGCTTAGGTCTTCTCATAAAGATACCTATGTCAGCCTGTCTTGTACTTAAATCTAATTCCTTATCATCAAAAATTAGTTCAATCTCTATTTCTGGGTTTAAGGTCATAAACTCTTGAATTCTAGGGGTTAACCAGTGAGTTCCAAAACTTCTAACAGTAGTGATTGTTAATTTTCCAGTAGGTTTATTTTTTTGATCACCTAAAGTAGATTCAACTTCTTTTAACTTGCTAATTACATCATGCGCTGTTTTAAAAAGATATTCACCATTTTCAGTTAAGGTTAATCCTCTTGCGTGTCTTTCAAATAATTGGACTTTTAAATCACTTTCTAGAGCTTGAATTTGTCTGCTAATCGCAGATTGACTAAGGTTCAAGTTTATTGTTGCATTGGTAAAGCTGCCTGCTTCTGCAACTGCGTGGAATATTTTAAGTTTATCCCAATCCATTTACTTATTAAGATCGACTATATATCTTCCTGATGTTTCACCTTTTAGCATCTTTGGGTATATATCTAATAAATCTTCTAAACTTACTGTTTTTATTGATTTTTCCAATTGTTCAAAATCAATTAAGTTTTTAACTTCATTCCAAACAAATTCTCTTCTCTTAATAGATGCGGTAACAGAGTTAATTCCCCAAAGTTTAACACCTCTAATAATGAAAGGCATTACTGTTGTGTTTAATTTATAATCAGAAGCATTTCCACACGCTGCAACAATCCCATTATCTCTAGTTTGAGCTAGTGCATTAGCAAGAATTTTGCCACCCACAGTATCAACAACACCGTCCCATAGACCTTTGTCTAATGGTCTTGCATCTTTATCTAAATCTGCCTTATTAATTATGTTTTTCGCACCTAGTGATTTTAAATACTTTTCGTTTTCAACTTTTCCAGTAACTGCCGTTACATCATATCCAAATTTGCTTAAAATCATTACCGCAATACTTCCAACACCCCCAGAAGCTCCAGTGACTAAAACATCTTTAACTTTTTCACCTAATAAAATTTCTTCTCTTGCTTTAATTGTAAAAGAACATAATAAAGCTGTCAAACCAGCAGTACCTAATATCATTGCTTGCTTAGATGTTATATTTTTTGGTTTTTTAACCAAAAAATCTCCATTAACTTTTGCAAATTGTGAATAGCCTCCAAAATAAATTTCTCCTACTCTCCATCCAGTAAGTATTACATCATCCCCTTTTACAAATTTTGAGTTATCACTTTCTAAAACAGTGCCTGAAAAATCAATACCAGGAATATGAGGAAATTCTTTTACTAATTTTGCACCATTATTTAAGATAAGTGCATCTTTATAATTTAAGTCTGAATAATCTACCTTAACTAGTACATCACCCTGCTTTAAAAATGATTTATCAATTGATTTTACTTCTCGCTTAAAATTTTCACCATCTTGATTTACTACTAATGCTTTAAAGTTATCTGACATGACTATTCCTCCGTGGAAGTTTATTTACTAATGAATCTTAAGTATCTGTTTTGAATACTTAGATCTTCTTTGAATTGTCCTAAAAAATAATTTGTAACTGTTGTTGCATTTTCTTTTTTAATACCTCTCATGGTCATACATTGGTGTGCAGCGTCGATTGTAACTGCAACTCCTTTTGCATCTAGTGAGGTCATTAAAGCTTTTGCAACTTGCATTGTTAACCTCTCTTGCGTTTGTAATCTTTTTGAAAAAACTTCTACTACTCTTGCAAGTTTACTTAAACCTACAACTCTTTCATTTGGAATGTATGCAACATGTGCGGTTCCGACTATAGGTGCCATGTGGTGTTCACAATGACTTGATACTGAAATGTTTTTTTCAACAACCATGTCATCATAACCTTCAACATCACCAAAAGTTTTTTCTAGAATTTTTTCAGCATCTTGAGTGTAGCCATCAAAATATTCTTTGAATGCTTTGACAACTCTTTTAGGAGTTTCTAATAACCCTTCCCTACTAGGATCTTCACCTATCCAAGTTAAAATAGTTTTGAATGCCTCTTCAGCTTCTTTGTCAGAAACCTTGTTAGCATCTATAATTTTATTATCTGTTTCTTTAACTAATTTCATAAGTCGTGTTTATACAGTAAAACATTGTTTTTAAAATATTTAATATATTAACCAGTATGCTACATAATCACATAGATATGTTTAAAAAAAGAGAAAATATAGTTGAAATTGAAGAAGGAAGGCTCCTTTCACCAAAATTTGATAATGATGGATTAATTCCAATTATTACGATGTGCTCAAAAACTAAAGATATTCTAATGCACGGTTATATGAATGTTGAGGCTTTCAAAAAAACTATAGAGACTAAAGAGGCTCATTATTTCAGTAGATCTAGACAGCAAATTTGGCACAAAGGTAAAACAAGTGGATACACTCAAAAAGTTTTAGAAATAAGAATTGATGATGATCAAGATTCGGTTTGGTTAACTGTAGATATTGGTGATGGTGCTAGTTGTCATGTTGGCTATAGATCGTGTTTTTATAGATCAATTCCATTGGGGCCGATTGAGAATGGAAGGCAAATAGAAATGAATTTTGAAGAAAAAGAAAAATCATTTGATCCAGAGGTTGTTTACAAAGGTCAACCAAATCCAACTAAAATTTAAATGAGTGATAAACAAAAAAATGTCCTAGGAGAAGATCTAGAGGAGTGCTCTAACAACCCCCTAACAGGGTGGCACCGTGATGGCTGTTGTAGTACAGATGAAAATGATCATGGCATTCATACAGTTTGTGCAAAAGTTACAACCGAATTTTTGGAGTGGGCTAAAGAGGCTGGCAATGATTTGATAACACCTCATCCAGAGTTTGGTTTTCCAGGGTTAAAAGATGGAGATGGATGGTGTGTTTGTGCAAGTTGGTATGCTAGAGCTGTTAAAGCTGAAAAAGCTTGTCCTGTTTATTTAAAAAGAACTCATGAAAAAACTTTAGGACTTATTTCAATGGAAGCTTTAAAAAAACATGCTATTGACCTTTCCTAGAGGTTGCAAAATAGATTGAAATCATTCAAATATATATAGCAACAGTTCTAAAAACTCATTATGAACATAAATAAGTTTATTATAAAATTTAAATATGGAAATTGTCACTAAAATAGCGCCATTAGCTTTAGCTCTAATTATGCTTGGTCTTGGCATGAGTCTAACAATTCAAGATTTCTTAAGAGTAGTTAAAATACCAAAAGATTTTTTAGTTGGTTTAATTAGCCAAATGATTTTACTTCCTATAATAGCGTTTGCTTTAATAAAGTTATTAAATACACCTATAGAGCTTGCTCTTGGTGTGATGCTGATTGCAGCGGCACCTGGTGGTGTAACTTCAAATATACTTACCAAATTTGCTAATGGGGATGTTGCGTTATCTATATCACTTACAGCAATTATTAGTTTAATTAGTATTATATCAGTTCCGTTTATTATTTTTCTTTCAATAGATCTACTTAATATAGATTATGTTTCAAAAGAAATTTCAATGCTTGGGATTGCTTTAAAGATGTTTTTTGTAGTAACTATTCCTGTAATAATTGGCATGATGGTAAGATCTTTTGCAGGAAATTTTATAATTAAAAACATTTTATCTATTCAACGAATATCTATAGCTTTATTTGTCTTAATGTTTATCGCTATTTATATTGAAGAGTGGAACAATATTGTTAGTTTTATGTCAAAAGCAGGGCTAATCGCATTAACACTTAATATTGTAATGATGGTTGTCGGTTTTTATATTGCAAAATTTTTTGGATCTGGAATTGCGCAGCAAAGATGTATTTCCTTAGAATGTGGGCTACAGAATGGAACATTGGCAGTATTTGTCGGAACTCAACTATTTGATGATATGGTTTACATTATACCCACTGCTGCATACGCATTAATGATGATGTTAACTTCATTAATATTTGTATTTTTTGTAAAAAAAAATATTTACAAAAAATTATAAATATTTTCTTATTTGAATAGATATATTGTTATTTTATCAACTACTTTTTATTTAATAATGATAAATTAAAAACATAAGCTGAAAAACTTGCTAATTGAATAAGAACTTCTTTTTGTACATGTAAAAGCTTTCTTGTAAAATCTCCGGTCAATCTATAATGTTTTTTATCATCAATTTTTAAATAACCATTTTTGACTAGAATTTTTAATTTTCTAATAACTGTAGCTCTTGGTATGCCCGAGATATCGGAGAGTGACATTGCATTAATTCCTTGTATCTTATCAGCTTCAAGAACTGTATTAACAAACTCCATTCTAGTTACAAATTCTTCAGATAATTTTTTGGCATGTAGATGTTGATTGACAATACATATACCAAAAATATGGAAAGATTCTAAATCTTTAAAAATTTTTTTATAACTAACCATCATTGGTATTTGTAGTTCGTAGTAAATTTTCCAGACATAAGAGAAATTATTTTTTATAATTAATTCTAATTCTTCAGAAGTTATTTTTTTTGATAAAACTTTTTCTGTCTCACACAATTCTGAAAGTGTCGAAAAAAATCGACTAATTCTTTGTATTGATTTTACTGGTTTAGATTTAAAGAATTTAGATCTATCAAGTATTAATTTTTTTTTAATTTTTTTTATGGCCCCTTCGCTTTCAAGCTCAAATACTTTTCTTCTTGTAGATTCTTTTGGAATATTAAGTGCTTGAGAAATTTCTGATATAGTAAATCTTTCTATCTCAACAGTATCTCTTGAATAAAAATCATCATAACTTAATTTGATAAAATTTCTTGAATAGAAGTCTAATGTTTTTTTAACTAAAAATATAACTATCAGAAATTTATCATGGTCTTTAAAGGAAGAATAAACTCCATTCATCCATTCCATTTGATAATTTACCCACATGGGACCCAATGTAGAATATTTATTTTCCAACACACTTAGTGTGTTCTCTTTATATAATTGCTTAGATATTTCTGGAATTTTAATTTTCATAATATTGCTATAATTATATCCTCATAAACCCCAAAATGAACAATAGATATTAAGAGATAGATCAATAATGAACTTTTTAGACCCACAATGGCCCACAAATGAATTGTTTACAGCAATAATAGATGCTTAATTAGAGTATGAGCTCTTCAAAAAATACTACTGTAAAATTAAACCCGTCAACTTTAACAGACCATGAAGTAAAAGATAATAAGAACTATGGTCGTGTTGATATAAATAATCTATTAGACAGAGCTAGAAAAGAAAAGAGTGACGAAAGAAGAAAGAGTGCAATTTACACATCCTTATTCTCTTTAATTGTTATAATTGTAATTACCGTTATATCTTTTTAAAATATTTATTTTAATTACATATTACCATATTTAGGTCCACCACTACCCTCAGGAGTAACCCAAGTAATATTTTGAGAAGGTTCTTTAATGTCACATGTTTTACAATGAATACAATTTTGAGAATTTATGACAAATTTATTAACATTGTTTTCAACTTGCACTTCATAAACACCAGCTGGACAATATCTTTGAGCCGGTTCATCAAATTTTTCTAAAGTATAGCTAATTGGTAAATTTGGATCCTTAAGTTGTAAGTGTACTGGCTGATTTTCAGTATGGTTTGTACCTGTTAAATAAACTGAACTTGTTTTATCAAAGGTAATAATATTATCAGGTTTTGGATAATCAATTTTTGGCATTTCACTTGCTGGCTTTAAAGTTTCATGGTCAGCATGCTTATGCTTAAGTGTTAAAGGTAATCTTCCTCTAAATAAAATTTGATCTATTCCTGTAAATATTATTCCAATTATTAGACCCCAACTAAAACTAGGTTTGACATTTCTGGCTTGATGAAGTTCCTCATAAACCCAACTTTTTTTAAACTTATTTTCATAAATTGATAATTCTTTATCTTCTTTTAAATTTTCAAAAATAGTTTCTGCTGCAATCATTCCACTTTTCATTGCAGTGTGTGATCCTTTGATTTTAGGCATATTTAACGTTCCAGCATCACAACCAACTAATAATGCTCCAGGCATAGACATCTTTGGTAAACTTTGTATTCCACCTTCAATTAAAGCTCTTGCTCCATAAGAAATACGTTTTCCACCTTCAATTACTTTTTTAATTGCTGGGTGGGTTTTAAATCTTTGAAATTCATCAAACGGTGAAAGGTATGGGTTTTTATAATCTAGGCCAATTACATATCCTAAAAATATTTGTTTATTTTCAGCATGATACATAAAGCTTCCACCATAAGTATTGTTATCTAATGGCCATCCAGCTGTATGCATAACCATTCCTTCATCATGATTTTTATCAGTAATTTCCCAGATTTCTTTAAATCCAATTCCATACTGTTGGGGGTCTTTACCTTCGTCAAGGTTAAATTTTTTTATAAGCTCTTTTCCAAGATGTCCTCTGCAACCTTCGGCAAATACTGTTACTTTTCCATTTAATTCTATGCCTGGTTCAAAGCTATCTTTTTTATTTCCTTCTTTGTCTATACCCATATCTTGTGTGGCAACACCTTTTACAGATCCATCTTCATTATATAAAATTTCACTAGCTGGAAATCCTGGAAATATTTCAACACCTAAAGCTTCAGCTTGTTCTGCAAGCCATCTACATAAATTTGCTAGACTTATTATATAATTATTATGATTTTGCTGAACTGAAGGAAGTAGCCAGGTTGGCCAACTTAACGATTTTGTTTTACTTAAAAATAAGAATTTTTCTTTTAAAACCCTTGTTTTAACTGGTGCATTTAACTCTTTCCAGTTAGGAAATAACTCGTCTAAAGCTCTAGTTTCAAACACGTTACCACTTAAAATATGAGCACCTATCTCTGAGGCTTTTTCAAGTAAACAAACATTCAATTCTGGATCTAATTGTTTAAGTTTTATAGCCGTAGACAGTCCTGATGGACCACCACCAACGATTACCACATCATAATCCATTGCTTCTCTAGGCATATCTTAAATTTTTACAGTACTGATTATTTTTGTATACTATTTAATTTATTCAATTCTTCCAAGAATTGAGGTAATGCCACAAATAAATCAGCTTCTAGACCGTAGTCTGCGACACTAAATATTGGAGCTTCACCATCTT
>Ga0307986_10003627_pt1 | contig 10663 bp, 12 predicted proteins | sample EllFjometageno82_FD_203170 | JGI IMG/M metagenome (GOLD analysis project Ga0307986, IMG submission 203170) | Marine microbial communities from Ellis Fjord, Antarctic Ocean - #82 | ecosystem: Environmental > Aquatic > Marine > Unclassified | place: Southern Ocean | collected 2014-10-09
CTGAAGATACAGGGATAGCTATCGGGGAAGCTATTAGTAAAGCGGCGGGTAATCGCAAGGGAATAAAAAGATATGCGCATGCGCTAATACCAATGGATGAGACATTAACACGTGTAGCTGTAGACGTTTCAAATAGACCATACTTAATTTGGAAAGTAGATTTAAAAGTTGAAAAATTAGGTGAAATGGACACAGAGTTATTTAAAGAATGGTTCCAAGCATTTTCACAATCTGCTGGAATTACTTTACACATAGAAAATGTCTATGGAGAAAACAGTCATCACAAAATTGAATCTTGCTTTAAAGGTTTAGCTAGATCATTAAAAGATGCTTTTGAAATAGACAAAAGAGCTAAGACCTCGATACCCTCAACAAAAGGCAAAATTTAAAACAAATGTTACTAACAGTTGTTGATTACGGCGTTGGCAATCTGAGATCTATTGCTAAATCAATAGAAAAAGCAAATTCAGAAAATAATCTTAATTATTCTATCAAAGTTAGTTCAAACATTGTCGACATTAAAAAAGCAGACAAATTAGTTTTACCTGGACAAGGATCATTCAAGGCATGTCGAGAAGGAATTAAAGATATTAAAGGTTTAGAAGAAGAATTAAATGAAAGTGTAATAAACAAAAAAAAACCAATCTATGGAATTTGTGCTGGAATGCAATTATTTGGAACCACAGGTTATGAAGAAGAAGAAACTTCAGGACTAAACTGGATTAGAGGTGATGTTGTTAAAATAAGCATCAAAGAAACAAATTTAAAAATACCTCATATGGGATGGAATGAACTAAAAGTAAAAAAAAATTCTGAAGTATTTAAGAATGTGAATAATAAAAGTCATGCTTACTTCATACACAGTTATGAGTTTGTGCCAAAAGATTTAGAAGTAATTTCTCTAACCACTAATTATGGAAGAGATATAGTAGCCGGTGTTTGTTATAAAAATATTTGTGGGTCACAATTTCACCCAGAAAAAAGTCAAGAAACAGGCATTAAAATACTCACTAATTTCTTGAAAATATGAAAATTTTTCCAGCAATCGATCTAAAAAGTGGAAAGTGTGTAAGACTTACTAAAGGTGATTTTAAAAGTGAAAAAATTTACAATGAGAACCCCATTCAGCAAGCAGAAGTATTTAACAATGCAGGATTTAAGTATTTACATGTTATTGATTTGGACGGAGCGCTAGCAGGTAGTTTAGTAAACTTAGAGGTCGTTAAAGAAATTGTTAAGAAGTTTAATTTCAAAGTAGAAATTGGAGGTGGGATTCGATCGAAAGATAGTGTTACTAAACTAATAGATATAGGTGCCGATAAAGTTATTTTAGGAACAGCGGCAATTAAAAATAAATCTTTTTTAGAAGTTTGTTGTAAATTTTTCCCTGGAAAAATAGCTCTGTCGTTAGATGCAAGAAAAAATAAAATAGCAACATCTGGATGGAAAGACCAGACACAAATCAACATTTTTGATTTTTTAAAAGCAATCAAAGATTATGGCATATCTAGATTAATCTATACAGATATCGATAGAGACGGGACAAATACTGGTCCAAATTTTGAAGATAGTTATAAAATAGCGGAGAAATTTAATTTTCCAGTCGTAGTATCTGGTGGAATAAGTTCTATGAAGGATATTAATAAGATTATTACTGATAATAAAAAAATTGAAGGAATAATAGTAGGCAAAGCAATTTACGAAAATAGAATAAAGATGGAAGAATTAAGTAAAATTAATTAATGTTAAAAAATAGAATTATCCCTTGCCTGGACGTCAAAAATGGAAGAGTTGTTAAAGGAATAAATTTTATTGACCTAAAAGATGCTGGAGATCCAGTAGAGCAGGCAGAGTATTACGACAAATGTGGCGCTGATGAAATCTGTTTCTTAGATATTACCGCTACTCATGAAAACAGAAATACTATTATTGATATAGTAAACAAAACTGCTGAAAAATGTTTTGTGCCATTAACCGTCGGTGGAGGAATAAAGTCAATTCAAAATATAAGAGATTTACTCCTAGCAGGCGCGGACAAGGTATCAATAAATTCAGCAGCAATTAATGATATTACTTTTGTTAGAGAAGCTTCCAAAAAATTTGGAGCACAGTGTATGGTTGTTGCTATTGATGCTAAAAAAATTTCAAAAGATAAGTGGGAAATCTTTACGCACGGTGGAAGAAAAAAAACTTCCATTGATGCAGTTAATTTTGCAGTGCAAGCAGAAAAAAATGGTGCGGGAGAGATACTTCTTACATCAATGGATAAAGATGGAACAAAAAGTGGTTACGATATAGATTTATTGAAAAAAATAACAAGCAGAGTTAGTATTCCAGTTATAGCTTCAGGAGGTGTAGGAAAGTTAGAACATTTATATGAAGGAATAATAAAAGGTGGCGCATCAGCCGTATTAGCAGCATCTATATTCCACTATGGTGAACACACTATTCAGCAAGCAAAAGAATATTTGGCATCGAGAGACGTACCAGTTAGAATTAAATAATGAATAATTTTTTACTAGAACTAGCAAAGATTATAGAATCCAAAAAAAGTGAAGATGCTGAAAAATCTTATACGTCCTTTTTGCTTTCAAAAGGATTCAACAAATGTTTAAGTAAGTTTAAAGAGGAAAGTGAAGAATTTTCTGAAGCAATAAAAAATAATAATAATATTGTTCATGAATCTGCAGATGTGATTTATCATTTTCTAGTTACTCTCGAGTCAAGAGGTATCAAGCTTTCTGATGTTATTGTGGAATTAGAACGTAGAAAAAATCAATCGGGGCACGATGAAAAAAAAAATAGAATAAAATGAAATATGACAAGAACAATATTTTCGCTAAGATTTTAAGAGGAGAAATACCTTGCAAAAAAGTATATGAAAATAAATATATTTTATCCTTCTATGATATAAATCCTCAAAAAAAATTACATATTTTAATAATACCTAAGGGAGAGTATGTTGATCTAGACCATTTCAATGCAGAAGCTTCAGAAAAAGAAATTACAGAGTTTAGTAAATCTATTACTTATATTGCCAAGAAGTTAAAAATTTCAAGTAATGAAGAAGGCTATCGCGTGCTAACCAATGTTGGACGAAATGGTGGACAAGAAGTACCACATCTGCATCACCATATTTTTGGTGGTGAAAAAATAGGAAAAATGGTTTCTTAAATTTATTAAATGCCCAAAGTTCAGCGATTTTTTTTAGAAATAAAAAAAAATAAAAAAACAAATGAAGCAATTTTTTTTTTGGAAAACAAAAAAATTTCTTTTGAGATTGAGAGAGATCTTAATATAAATAAGTTTTTCTATCGGCAAGTAGGCAAAGATCATTTTTGGAGAGATAGGCTTTTGTGGTCAGATGATGAATGGGAAAAGTATTTAAACAATAAAAATTTAGAAACAGGCATTATGAAAATAAATAATAATTTAGTGGGGTTTTATGAACAAGAATTCCATAAGAAAAAAAATGAAATAGAGTTAATACAAATGGGTATTTTAAAAGAATATCAAGGAAAGAAATTAGGATCTTATTTGTTGAAATATATTATACAGAAAGCACTTAGTCTAGATATTGAAAGATTATGGGTGCACACATGTAGTTTGGATCATAAGCATGCTTTAAACAACTATTTATCTAAAGGACTAAAAGTATACAAAGAAGAAGAAGTGGATTTCATTCTTTAATCCTCAGCAGGTAGTTTAAAAACATTAGGGTTGATTTTACTATTTACACGTTTAATTTTTATAGAAAAATTAACTACGTTTTGTAACTGATCAACAACTCTCCATCCAGCAAGATTATAACTATCTTTATTAAAAAAAATAATAATTTTTTCTTTATTTTTACCAATATAGGTTAACATAATATTTTCACCTAGTTCATAACTTGATTCCTTGATTAGGTTAATTAAATTATTTTTATTAAAAATTTTTATAAATGGTGATTTTGAGATTGGGTAAATCTGTTTTTTACCATATCTTTTTTGGAGAACGATTAAAGTTTTAGCATTTATTAGAATTCTTTTTTGTATTGAGTCTTCATAATCACAGCTTAGTTTATTGTCAAAAACCAAGTTACATAAACCTATTTCCTTTTTATTATTTAGTGTTTGTTCAAATTCAAATGTGAGATTATTAATATCGATTATTCGATTAATAATTAATTGTTTTTCATCAGCCCAGAGATTCAATGAAATATTAATAAAAATAAATAATGATAAAAAAAATCTGATAAACAATATTTATAAAACCTCTCTCTTACCAACATGATTTGCTTTACTAACAACGCCTTTTTCTTCCATCATATCAATAATTCTAGCAGCACGGTTGTATCCAATTTGTAATTTTCTCTGTAAAAAACTTGTAGAAGCTTTACCTTCTGATTTTATAATAGCTAATGCTTGGTCGTATAGTTGGTCAGCATCACTATCTAATGTAGAATCACCATCCGTGCTATTTTCATTTATAGTTATTTCATCAATGTAGTCTGGCTTACCTTGAGCTCTTAAAATATTGGTAATTTTTTCAATCTCTTTCTCAGAAACATAGGGACCATGAATACGAACTATTCTATTTGCGGAAGACATGAAAAGCATGTCCCCATTCCCTAATAATTGTTCTGACCCTTGTTCTCCCAGAATAGTCCTGCTATCTATCTTAGAGCTCACTCTAAAAGATATTCGCGTAGGAAAGTTTGCCTTAATTGTTCCTGTAATTACATCCACACTAGGTCTTTGAGTTGCCATTATTATATGAATGCCAGCAGCTCTAGCCATTTGTGAAAGTTTTTGAATATAGTTTTCTATTTCTTTACCTGCAACCAGCATCAAGTCAGACATTTCATCAACAACAACAACAATATAGGGCATTTTGAGTTTATGTTTGGCATTGTAGCCGTCTATATTTCTAACGCCATCTTTGCTCATTAATTTATATCTGTTATTCATTTCTCTTACCGTCCATCCTAAAGCCGATGCGGCTTTCTTAGAATCTGTAATAACAGGAGTTAATAAATGGGGAATTCCTTCGTAGGCAGATAGTTCGAGCATCTTAGGATCGATTAAAATAAACTTACATAAGTCAGGCGTTAATTTATAAAGAAGCGAAACAATAATTGTATTAATACAAACTGATTTACCTGAACCAGTTGTTCCAGCTATTAATAAATGTGGCATTGCTGTAAGATCACCTACAATGGGTACGCCTGAAATACTTTTCCCTAGAGATAAAGGAAGTTTAATTTCTTTTTTTAGAAATCTTTCATTAGAAACAATTTCTCTTAGGTAAACACTTTCCCTTGATTCATTTGGTATCTCGATACCAACCGTATTTTTACCTGGGATTATAGAAACCCTTGCTGATGTAGAGCTAGTATTCCTGGCAAGATCATCAGATAGGTTTATAATTTTGGATACTTTTACGCCAGGCGCAGGTTCAAATTCATATAAACTTACTACAGGACCATCATTTATTTTTGTTATTTTTCCATCAATACCAAAGTCTAATAATATTTTTTCTATAAATTTTCCATCCGGTCTATTTTTGGATTGATCTGATAAATTAATTTTAGAGGGTTTTTTTTCTAGTAAATCTAGAGAAGGAAGTTTAAAATATTTATAGTTCATCTGGTTTTCGCTTAAATCAAAAGATTTATTATCTTTTTCAAAAGCAAATGTTTGTTGAGGTGCTTTAGTTAAATAATTGTCTTCTATTATATTTTCAGTTTCTTCTTCAGTGATTTTATAAACTTTAGTAGAATTATTATTTATTTTAAACATTTTAAAAAAAACTTTAATAGTAAGCCAAAAATATTTTAGATTTATATTAGAAGCTAGAATAAAAAAAAATACACCCATAACCATAAAAATAAAAATAAAATATTCATTGATTATATTTGGAAAAAAATTTGAAATCATATCGTACAGAACCTGCCCAATAAATCCTGAATTTCCATTATCTATCAACCAAAAAGAATTATTGAATAATGTATAGATAAAAATGCAAATAAATATTAGATATAAAATTAAGTAAAAAATTTTAAATTGGATTTTCTTAATTTCTTTTTTAATTATCAAACTAATACCCCAAATTGTGATTGTGAGTAAAAACAAGAAAGACGTTAGTCCAAAACTTTGTAATAAGAAATCAGCAATTAAAGCACCATAAATACCAAGTAAATTATTAATAGGTATATTCTCAGATCCATAGATAAAAACTGGGTCGTTCGGAGAATACGTAAAGAAAGAAATTGCTAGCAATAAAGCGGAAAAAATTAAAATTAGCCCTGCTAATTCAATGCTTCGTTTTTTTAAAAAATTTGTAATATTTTTGTAAATCATTATTTATTTAACGAATCATTTAGTCTACTTTGTATCATTTTTATTAAATTGATAAAATTTTAAAACATGAGCACTCAAAAAATTTGCATTATCGGTAATGGTTTAGCAGGACTTTCAGCAGCTGCAATCTTTGGAAAGCAAAATATTAAGATTGATCTATACGCTAGTAATATTAAAAGTAAAAAAAAAATTGACAATAGAACAACGGCAATATCAGAAAGTAGTTATCAGTTTATTAAAAATAAAATAAATTTGAAACAGAAAAAATTCTGGCCTACCAAGGAGATTAACTTATTTTTTGAAGACAAAAATATTATAAAAAATTTTTTAAATTTTAAAGAAAATAAAAATCTTATGTATGTATTTAAAAATGAGAACTTTAGAAAACAGTTAAACCAAAATATATTAACAAACAAAAATATTAAATTAATAAAAAAAAATATCACAGAAATTGATTATAAAAATAGTGCAGTTTTAATAGGCAAAAAGAATTTTTTTTATGACCTGATAATTTTAAGTATAGGAAGTAATGCCAAGTTTTACGATAAAATAGATCAGGCAAGATCAATTAAAAAAAACTACAAAGAAGTATCTTTAACGACAAATATTAAACATGATTCTAAAATAAATAACGTTAGCCAGTTTTTTTTAAACCATGGTCCTCTCGCTATATTACCATTTGCTAAAAATAAGTTTTCTGTGGTTTGGAGTATCGATGTATCTTTTTTCAAAAAAAATAATAAATTATTAAAAAAAATCCTTGTTGAAAAAATTACAAAGTTGTTGAAAAATATTAAAATAAAAAAAATAGAAAATATTCAATCTTTTCCAATTAATTTAAATTTAAAAACAAAATATTTTAAAAAAAATGTACTAATATTGGGGGATGGATTACACTCTGTACATCCTATGGCTGGTCAGGGCTTTAATTTAATTTTAAGAGATATAAAGAAATTAAGCGAACTAATGAAACAAGCACTAAAACTTGGTTTGCATTTTAATAATAGTTTTCTGTTAAAAGATTTTTACAATACTAGAAAACCAGAAAATAACATTTTAGGATTGGGTATAAATTTAACAAATATGTTTTTTAAAAATAACAGTTATTTTTCGCCGATAAGAAGATTAATTCTTGGCAACATTAGTAAATTTCGATTTATTAAAAAGATAAGTCAAATAATATCTGACAAAGGTATCTCAGCTTAATTATTGTATCGTCACACTATTTGTTGAATTCTCATATGAATAAAATTCTATTATTTCAGATAGAACTTTTGTTTTAGATTGAGTAGTGGTTGACTCAAGAATTGTTTGTTTTTCTTCGTTAGATATAGGAGCAATCATTGCTAAAGTATTAATTCTCTGATCTTGATCTAATTTTTCAAATTTATCCCAATTAAGAAATAAACCATTTTTTTTAAAAAATTTTTTAGTTTTCTCAGACAAAACCTTAATTTCTTCTAATTGCCCCTTTTTTTTTTCGAGATCAGTCTTAAATTTGTCATACGAAACTTCAAACTCTCTATAGCTTTTATTATTATTTATTTCTGTTTTTATCTCAAAACGACTAATGCCGATTAGATTTAAAAATATTCTTCCATCAGGTGTCTTTTTATTTTCTGTTATTCGAGCAAGACACCCAACAGAATATATTTTGGAATTATTTTTTTGTGATTGAATTATACCCATATAATTATTTAATTTTATACTGTCATTTACTAAAGCTAAATATCTTGGTTCAAAAATGTTTAGTGGTAAGTTAGTTTTAGGAAAACAAATAATACCACTGATTGGAAAAATTGGAATAATATTAGGCAGCTTAATTTTCATAATAAACTATTAATTTTTTTCTAACTCAGATTTAATTTTTAATAAAAATTTATTAATTAATTTAGCATCCGCAGGACTAAGTAAAACATCTTTTTCAGAACCATTTTTTAATTCTTTTCTAACTTTTGTTTTTAACTTTTCCATATTTTCTTTTGTAGCAAAATTTTCGTATTTATGTTTTAATTCTTTAGTAATTAAACCAAAAGAATAATGTGCACCGAGCAAAAACAAAATAAAAATAAGAATAGATTTGTAAAAGAATATTTTCATTTTATTTTTTTATAAATTTCATAAATTTTAGTGCCATTAATTTTTAATTCATAAACCTTATCAAAATTATTCGGTATTTTGTACTTTTTGTTCAATCTAAAATTAACCTCAGAAATATTATTCTTATATATAAAATCTGCATTTTTATAATTTTGGCCAACCAAATTAATAGTTTTTCTTGATTTCCTATCAATGCCTTCTAGTCCTCTATGTAGAGGCGTAAATGACGCAACACCTACATTTACCTGTTTTCCTTTGTTATCAGAAGTTAATTTTAAAAAAAATTCTTTAGCGCCCAAACCATGATAATCAATTTCAAAAGTATTTCTTTTATTATTACTAATCAGCTCATTAAAATAATAACTCTGATAAGGGTGATAAACTATTAAATAAGTAATATTATAAATAATTGAAATTATTACTGTAAGAGATAAAAAATATTTTTTTAAATTACTTTTTTTTACGAATAAAAATAATCTATCAATAGAATAAACTGAAAAATATATAATAAAAATATTCAAAAAATAAACGAGTCTCCAACCGTTATGCAAAGGCGCGTCTAAAAGAGCAAATATGAAATAGTATGCAGTTAATAAGAAAAAAATTATAAAATCTTTTTGTTCTTTGTTACCTCTCCACAAGTCATTAAATGTATTTTTTTCACTAATAGAAGTAAATCTATTTAGGAATCTGAAAAAAAAAGAAATATAACCAAATGAAAAAAAAATAAGAGTAAATATAGGTGTCGATATCAAAATCCAAGTAATTAGGTAACTAGCAGGTACATTTTGGTTACTAACAAATTCATTATTAAAAAGAATTCTGAACGTAATAATCCCCGTTTCTCTAAGTAACGTAAATATTTCAATAAAATTTTTAAATGGACTCGACCACAAATATGGAGAAAAAATAATCACCAATCCAAAAAAAGTTATCAAATATAAAGAATAAAATTTTAAATATTCATAAATTTTTTTATTATTAAAACTTTTTATTATTAATATTAAAAAAAAAGTCACGGGTAACATAATTCCAAAGACTCTTAGATTAAATGCAATAGCACTAAATAGGGCAAAATAAATTAAATTTTTAGTATTAGAATTTTCTAAGATTTCTAAAAAAAAATATAAAGCAATGTTAAAAAAAGATAAAAATAGTACATCATTGTAAAAAAAACTATCTCCGAATATTCGTGGGGTAGTAATAAATAATACTGTACCAATAAAGCTTATAAAAAATTTTTTAAATCTCTTTATTAGTATTTTAAAAAAAAAAAATGAACTTACTAAGAAAGTAAAAAAACTTAAAATATGTTTTGAATGATATATATTTTCCATTTTTTGGATACCAAATATTATTTCAATAAAAGCTAACGGCATGTCAAATATGATTCCATATTTATTCATATCGGTAACTTTACTCATAGTGTAATCATTAACTAAAATCATTTTAGAATCTGTTATTGAAAATATTTTATCTAGGTCAAATACTTGAGCAATATAGTGAAGCCAATATAGACCATTCATTCTATGAAATTTTTCTTCAATCTGAATTCCAAAGTCTTTAAATATTAATACAACAGAGAAAAAAACCAAAAGATAAAATAATATTAAAACAATGTATTGTTTTTTTTTTAGTAAATTTATTTGATCTATCATTAAAATTAAAGTCTATTTTATATATTTACAAATACTATAGCAATATTATTAAATTTGTTATGCCTCTAGTATTTTACTCAAAGTATCATGATATTTTTATTTTTAATAAACTGTAATTATTATTAAAATTTAAAATTAATTTTGACATAAAAATAGTAAAAAACATTCAATTAGATACGATGTAAATTTATAGGAAAATAATATAAAAGTATTTATTTTGAATCATGATAGTAATATAATTCTTTTCCTAACATTATTGTGTTTTGTAACGCTTAGAACACTTAACATAACAAAGGTTTAAAGTAAGGTATAGCTATAGATCTTCCACTTAGTACACACACATCATTTCTAACTGAACAATCACAACTCATCTTGCATTCCCCGTTCTATGGAGTTAAATTGCCTACAATAATTAATTGCGGGCATAGCTCAGTGGTAGAGCGTCTCGTTGCCAACGAGAAGGTCGAGGGTTCGAATCCCTTTGCCCGCTCCATTCAGTATATGGAAAAACTACATGAAAAAAAATGCATAGCTTGTGACGGAAGCATACCTTCGTTCGAT
>Ga0307986_10003628_pt1 | contig 10662 bp, 9 predicted proteins | sample EllFjometageno82_FD_203170 | JGI IMG/M metagenome (GOLD analysis project Ga0307986, IMG submission 203170) | Marine microbial communities from Ellis Fjord, Antarctic Ocean - #82 | ecosystem: Environmental > Aquatic > Marine > Unclassified | place: Southern Ocean | collected 2014-10-09
TGTGCCTGAACCTATGGCAATTCTGACTGAAATGAAGTCTGCAAAATTTGTTGAAAAAAAAAGAGTAAATACGATCCCTATAACAAAACCAACATAAACAATTTTTCTTGCAACTATTTTTCCATAAGATCTATTAGCTAAATCTGTAATCAAAAATGCAACTGGATAACTAAAAGCTCCATAGGTTAGTATTTCTTCTAAGCCGTAGTATTGAATGGGAAATTGTACCAAATAATTTGAAGCTAAGACAATAACTCCCATTATAAATGAGAGCAGTATAAAAAGTTTTTTCATTAGGCAGATTTACTAGGAGATACTTTGGGTGCTTTTTTTACGAATGGTGACTTAACTAATATACTTTTTTTTAATTTTTTTAATCTTGGTGATATATTTTTATTTCTTGCGGTTTTTAAAAATTCATCGAAAGTACCTTTTTTATCAACACATCTCATACCTGCATTGCTTACAGTCAGTGTTAAACTTCTTTTTAAAAGTTCACTTGTAAATTTAGTTTTTTTTAAGTTTGGTAAAAATCTTCTATTAGTCTTATTGTTAGCATGACTAACATTGTGACCTTTCATAGGTATTTTACCAGTTAATTCGCATTTTTTAGACATGATATTTAGAGACTATATAAGATGAGTTAGTGACCTCGTCAAGTTTATTAGGTTTAATTAGGCTGTTTCTTGCCTATTATTTCTCTAAAATTCTTAATCCCATCAGCAATTAATATTTCTTTTAGCTCCTTTTTTATCTTTCCAACAATATTGGGGCCCTGAAAAACCATACCAGTATATAATTGAACATAGCTTGCACCAGCTAAGAATTTTCTATGTGCACTTTCCCCTGAGTCCACACCGCCTACTCCCATAATTTCAATTTTATTTTTTAATAATTTATAAAACTTGCTTATCAATTTATTAGCCTCTTCTTCAAGAGGTTTTCCAGATAAACCACCCTTTTGATGTTTCAATATATTGTTTAATTTATCTCTATTTCCTGCTGTTGTATTTGAAACAATTATTGCACTTACCTTGTGGTCTAACAATATTTTACTTAATACATTAATTTGTTCGTCTGAAATATCTGGGGAAATTTTTACAACAATTGGTATCTTAGATTTAAGTTTAATTTTTTCTTCTTGGACTAAATCCATTAATTCATTAAATTTAGTTTCGTCATGAAAACTTCTTAAATTTTCTGTATTTGGTGAGGAAATATTAATTGTGATATAATCAGCAATATCATGAAAGATTCTAAGGCCTATTAAATAGTCATTTAATCTGTCTTTACTATCTTTGTTGGGACCTATATTGATTCCTATTATACCTTTATTTAAATTAGATCGAATTCTATTTTTTACGTTTTCAGATCCTAAATTATTAAATCCCAATCTATTTATAAGCGCTTCATCTTCAACTAGTCTAAATACTCTTGGTTTTGGATTCCCATATTGTTTAAGTGGTGTAACAGTTCCCACTTCAACAAACCCAAATCCAAGTTTAAATAAAGAGTTGTAAACTTCAGCATTTTTATCAAATCCAGCAGCCATTCCTATTGGATTATCTATTTCTTTACCAAACAGCTTAGTCTTAAACATTGGATCATCTTTATTTTCATCAGTCAAATTTGGTGTCAAATTTAGTTTTAAAGACTTAATTGCTAAATTATGAGCAGTCTCAGGATCAATTTTAAAAATTAGTGATCTGAATTTTGAAAACATTATTTTATTTTTTTTGTTATTAATTCTTTAGTTTCATTAACCCCAAAGAAGCTTATAAAAAAACCCATTCTTGGACCATTTTCACCTCCAAATACAACTTCGTAAATTAATTTAAACCAATCACGTAGATTTTCTGAATATCCGTTCTCTTTTCCAGTTGAATAAATTAATGTTTGAATATCTTCAGGCAACATTTCATCATTGCAACCATCAAGAGTCTTAATTAAAGCCTCTAATGCCATTTTTTCATTTAAATCTGGTTTTTTATATTTTTTTTGTAACTTAATTACATCATTAAAATATTTAATTGCGTAGCCAATTAAATTATCAAAAATTAAATGATCTTTTTCTGAAATATCTTTTTTGTATTTTTTTACAAATTTCCAAAGTAATTCCTTGGAATCAGCATTACTTGCTTCAACTAAATTTAGAAGCATAGAAAAACTCATAATAGTATCTTCTCGTGGGATTAAGCCGTTATGGACATGCCAAGCTGGGTTCATTAATAGCTGTAATTCATTTTGATTTTTTGCTTTTTCTATAGAATCTAAATATTCATCAACAGTCTTTGGAACTATTTCTTTATATAATTTTTTTGCTCTTTTAGGATTTTGATACATATATAATGAAAGACTTTCAGGAGATGCGTATTCTAACCACTGATCAATAGTAATCCCATTACCTTTTGACTTGGAAATCTTTTCTCCTTTTTCATCTAAAAATAATTCATAAGCAAAGCCAGATGGGTTGGTTTTTCCAATCAATTTAATTATTCTTGAAGATAATATTGCACTTTCAATTAAATCTTTTCCATACATTTCAAAATCTATATCAAGTGCATACCATCTCATGGCCCAATCTACTTTCCATTGTAATTTACAATGTCCATCTAAAATACTTGTTTCTAGTTTTTTTCCATTATTATCAAAAATAATTTTAGATTTTTCTTTTAATATTTCTAAAACTGGAATTTCTAAAACCTTGCCAGTATCTGGGCATATAGGTAAAAAGGGACTATAGGTTTTTTGTCTTTCCTTACCGAGTGTTGGAAGAATTATGTCTATAATACCTTGATAGTTTTCTAAGATTAATTGTAACGTTGGATTAAAAAAACCACTTTTATAAAGAACTGAAGAACTTTTAAAAATATATTCAAAGTTAAATTTATCTAAAAAATCTTTTAACATTTCATTATTATGTTCACCAAAACTTGAAAATTTTTTAAATGGATCTGGCACTTGAGTTAAAGGTTTATGAAGATTTTGATTTAAGAGCTCTTGATTGGGAACATTCTCGGGAACTTTTCTAAATCCATCCATGTCATCTGAAAAAGTAATAATTTCTGTAGGTATATCTGTTAGTTGTTTTAGGGCATTAACCATCATTGATGTTCTAGCTACCTCACCAAATGTACCTATATGAGGTAATCCACTTGGGCCATACCCAGTTTGGAGAATAATCTTGCCTTTTTGTTCTATAAAAGACTTTCTTTCACGCAACATCTTTTTTGCCTCAACAAAAGGCCATGCGTTAGTTTTATCTAGATTATCTTTTTCAATCACTTTTTTTTATAAAAAATATCGTATAATTGCTACTTTTATTAATTCTTATAGAGTTGAAATTTATTTACCATAAAATAATGTTCTTTCAAAATGTCTAATTATAAAACTGTTTTTTTTACCTTGGGTATTTTGCAAATTATTCTTGGAATTTCTATGATGATTCCAATTTTAACTCAATTTATCTACTCTGAAGTAGATTCATCTTTTATAGGTGCTTCAATAATTTCAATAATATTTGGGATTTTATTTTTTTTATCAAATTTTAATCATGAAAAAAAATTAAATCTCCAACAAGCCTTTTTACTAACAGCACTATCTTGGCTAAGCATTGCAATATTTGGTTCTTTACCTTTTATTTTTTCAAGCCTTGAATTATCAATCACAGACTCCTTCTTTGAAAGTATGTCTGGAATTACCACTACGGGCTCAACAATAATATTAAATTTAGAAATAGCACCAAGATCAATTCTTCTATGGAGGGCTATGCTTCAATGGCTTGGTGGAATAGGTATAATTGTAATGGCAATTACTCTAATGCCAATAATGAATGTTGGAGGTATGCAGTTATTTAAAATTTCTAGTAATGATTCATCTGAAAAACTATTACCAAAATCTAAGGAAGTCGCTCTAAGATTAATTTATGTTTATTTAACATTAACAATTCTCTGTGCTGTAACTTACAAAATCTTTGGCATGAGTATCTTTGATAGTATAACACATTCTATGACAACAATAGCTACAGGTGGCTTTTCAAATTATAATGAATCTATCGGATATTTTAATAGTTTATCTATTGAAATATCTTCAATGGTTTTTATAATATTGGGAAGTTTACCGTTTATTGCTTATATAAAATTTTTAAATGGTAATAAAAAAATATTTTTTTCTGACGTTCAAATTAGATCATTTATAAAAATAATAATATTTTCAATTATTTTACTTTTTATTTATTCATTATTTCTAAATAAAGACCTATCTCAAATTAATATAAGAGTGATATTTTTTAACGTTATCTCTATCTTAACTGGAACAGGATATGTAACAGGTGAATTTGATGGTTGGGGAAATTTCCCATTAATTTTCTTTTTGACTCTTATGTTTATTGGTGGATGTGCTGGCTCAACAACTTGTGGCATCAAAATATTTAGAATTCAAATTTTATATCTATTTATTATTAATCAACTCAAAAAAATTATTTATCCAAAGGGAATTTTTTTAATTAAATATGATAAAAATACTGTTGATGATAAATTTATGGCCTCTATCATCTCTTTTATTTTTCTTTATTTGGTTATATTCTTTTTGATTGCCGCATTTTTATCATTAAGTGGCTTAGATTTTGTTACATCTATTTCAGGTGCCGCAACGTCGATTTCAAATGTTGGTCCAGGATTGGGCTCAACAATTGGGCCAAATGGTAATTTTTCAAGTTTACCCGAGGTATCTAAATGGATTCTATCTCTTGGAATGATATTGGGTAGATTAGAATTATTTGCTATTCTTGTTTTATTCCTACCGTCTTTTTGGAGAAATTAATTATGATTGAAATTAAAAAACAATCCCTTTCAGAAACTTTTTCTATCTACCTTGATAAAAGAATGTTTAGAATATTATTATTAGGCGCAATCTCTGGATTTCCATGGGTCCTAATAGGAAGTAGTTTAAGTTTATGGCTCAAAGAAGAAGGGTTGAGTAGATCAACAATTGGTTGGGCAGGCTTGATATTTGCTGTTTATGCTTTTAACTATTTATGGGCACCTCTTGTTGACAGACTTAAGATACCCTACCTGTCAAAAAAACTTGGTCACAGAAGGGGCTGGATAGTTTCAATGCAAATTATAATTTTAATTTGTCTTGTTGCTTGGAGCTTTATTAGTCCAATAGAAAATTTAACACTACTAATTACCGTTGGTTTAATTATTGCTATAGCTTCAGCTACACAGGACATTACTGTTGACGCCTTAAGAATAGAGCAAATAGGTGAAAATGAAAATAAATCTATGGCTGCTGGTGCTGCAATGGCTGTTGTTGGGTGGTGGAGCGGTTATAAATTAGGTGGTGCTATAGCATTCTTTACAGCTCAATATTTTGAAAATATTGGTGTTACTAATTATTGGCAAATGACTTTTTTAGTTTTAGGAATTGTAGTCATTTTAATGAACATCGGATTGATGTTTATTCATGAATCAACCTCGACAGATAGAGAATTAAAACAAAGAAAAATTGACATCATTATAAGAAACAAGCTTGGTAAAAAAAATATTGTAAATATTTTTTTCTCATGGGTGGGAAGTACGTTAGGTGGTCCAATTATAAGCTTCTTTAAAAAAAATGGATTTTCAATTGCCCTTGGAATTCTATGTTTTGTTTTTTTATTTAAGATAGGAGAAGCATTTTTGGGGCGTATGTCAGTAATTTTCTATAAAGAGATGGGATTCACTAAAACCGATATTGCAATATATTCAAAATCTTTGGGATGGATAACTACAGTTATTTTTACTTTACTAGGAGGATTATTTGCAATTAGATCTGGAACAATAAAGACTATGTTTATTGCTGGAGCTTTAATGGCATCGACAAATCTTCTATTTTCTGTTTTAGCTTTATCTGAAAAATCTCAATTACTATTTGCAATTGCAGTAATAGCTGATGATATTGCCGCAGCATTCGCAACAGTAGCATTTGTAGCATTTATTTCTTTATTGGTAGACAGAACTTATACAGCTACCCAATATGCACTGCTTGCTTCAATAGGCACAGCAGGAAGAACATTAATGGCCTCATCATCAGGAGCATTAGTTGACGTGTTAGAAAACGGATCAGTTATAAACTTAAAATATAAAATTGTTGATCTTGGATCGATTTATATTCCAAGTGTAGAAAATCCTTGGGCTGTATTCTTTGTAATTACATCTATTATGGTGATTCCATCTTTGATGTGCTTATGGCTTATTAAAAGCAAATTAAATATCAATGAATAATATTTTTGTTCACAAAGGTTATTATACATATTTGTATAAAGGTCCCTCAAATAAATTACCCGTAGTCTCTGAAATTTTATATGGAGAATATTTTAAGATATTATCAAAAAATAAAAATTGGATTAAAGTAAAAACTTCATTTGATAATTATATTGGGTATATAAAAGATAAATTATATGTGGAAAAAAGTTTGTCTACGCACAAAATATATACATTAAAAGCAAGAATATTCACTAAACCATCTGTCAAAAAGAAATATAAAACTGAAAAATTTTTATCATTTGCATCTCGAATTTCAATAATACAAAGTCACAAAGGTTTTATTGAATATGAAAAAAATAAATGGATAAAACAAATAAATATTAGAAATGTTTCGCACATAGAAAAAGATTATGTAAAAATACTAAAATTATTTCTAAAAGCTAAATATGTGTGGGGAGGAAAAACCTTTAGAGGAATAGACTGCTCGGCGTTGTTGCAATTGATCTTTTTTTATAATAATAGATTTTATCCAAGAGATACTATTGATCAAATTAAATATTTAGGAAGCAATATAAAAAAAAAGATTTTTAAAAAAGGTGATATAATTTTCTGGAATGGTCATGTTGCTATTTGTATAAATAATAAAGAATTAATTCACGCCTTTGGACCTAAAAAAAAAGTAGTTCTTATGAATATAAAAAAAACAATAATTGAAATCAAAAAAAATTCTGAACTGAGTATAATAAGTGTAAAAAATATAAATGCCTACTAATTACGAATTCGATAAAAACATACATATTTTAACTAACAAGTTACAAGTCGGTTTATTTGATGAGGTTATTCCTGCTGCTAAAAAATTATTAAAGGTGAGTAAAGATCAAATATTGTTTAATATTTTATCTTTAGCATATCAGGGAAAAGGTGATTACAATAATTCAATAAATTTGCTAAAGAAAGCCCTCAAATCGAATCCAAAAAATATTTTTTTCTTAAACAATATTGGCCTAAGTTATTTTAAAAAAAATGAACTAATAAAAGCAGAATATTATTACAAAAGAGCCATAGAAATTAACCCTAACTATATTAATTCTTTAAATAATTACGGAAATTTAATGAAAGAATTAAATTTATTTGATGAGGCTAAAAAATACTTTGAAAGAGCATTGCTCATAAAAGATGACAATTTACAAATAAATTATAACTTAGGCACAATACACCAGGGCCTAGGTAGTTATGAAGATGCAATTAAATATTTTAAAAAAGCTTCTTCAATAAATCCAAACTATACAAAGATTGATCGTAGCATTTCATCAATGACAAATTATACTGAAGATAATAACCATTTTCTTTCTATGAAAGAAAAAATTTTAAATAATAACTTAAAAGACCATCAAAAGCTTGAGCTGCACTTTGCATTAGGTAAGGCGCATGAAGATTTAATGGATTACAAAAATGCTTTTGAGAATGTAGAAAAAGCCAATTTATTAGCAAAAAACCTTACCAAGTATAAAATTGATGAGGATGAAAAACGATTTGAATTGATTAAAGATTTTTTTAACAAGAAGAAATGTACTAAAGCAACTAATAATAAGATTAAAACTATCTTTATTCTAGGAATGCCAAGATCAGGCACTTCTTTGATTGAGCAAATTGTTTCATCTCATCATGAAGTTTTTGGTGGTGGTGAACTTCAATACATGAGCACAATTATAAATGAAAGATTTATAGATCCTAACGAAAATTTAGATGATTTAGGGAGTATCTTTGAAGAAGCACAAAAAGATTATATTTCTAAAATATCATTTCATAAAAATAATCTTATAAATTTTACTGACAAATCTCCACTAAATTTTAGATGGATAGGATTTATATTAAATATGCTTCCTAATTCAAAAATAATACATTGCAAAAGAAACAAACTAGATGTTTGCTGGTCTAACTATAAAAACTACTTTGAAGGATCACTACCTTACTCAAATACATTTAAAGATATTACAAAATTTTATCAATTATATGAAGATCTAATGCAATTTTGGGAAAAAAAATTTGATAAACAAATTTATAATTTAGACTACGAAGAGCTTATTAAAAACCCAGAAAAAATAATACGAGATATAATTAATTTTTGTGGATTAAAATGGGATGAAAATTGCTTAAATCATCATGAAAATAAAAAACCAATAAAGACTGTAAGCTTTAATCAGGCCAGAAAACCAATTTATAAAGATAAAATTAAAAACTCCTTATTGTATGATAAATACTTAGATGAGCTTAAAATATTATTGCGTAATACTAACTAAGACCTTCCAAAATCAGGTTTATTAATATCATATCTCAATCTTATTATCTTTTTTCTTACTTTTTTTGTTTCAATTAATTTTTTAATAATTGATTTATTATTTTTTAATTGAATATCTTTTTTAAACATTTTTAAATTTTTAATAAATAAATCTATAGCCTTTGTAATATTTTTTTGGTTATTAAAAAAAACATCTCGCCACATAATTTCATTAGAAGCAGCTATTCTAGAAAAGTCTCGCAAACCTCCTGCACTAAATTTAATCAGTTCATATCTTTGCTGTTTTTCAAAATCTGTAGCTGTTTTAACTAAGTTGTATGCAATTAAGTGAGGCAAATGACTTGTCATAGAAAAGACTGTGTCATGTTTTTTTGAGCCCATAATAGCTATTTTAGCACCAATTTTTTTCCAAAACTTACTCAGTACCCCAAGGTGTTTCCTGTTGGTATTTTTTTCTTTTATTAATATGCACCATTTATTGAGGAATAAGTTTTTTACTCCATGTTCTGGACCACTAACTTCTGATCCTGCTATAGGATGGCTAGATGTCCAAGAAATTCCTTTTTTTAATTTCTTTTTGATTAATTCCATAGACTTTTCCTTAGATGACCCAACATCTGTGATGATAGTTTTGGGTGATAGGTATTTGTTTATTTTTAAAATTATTTTTTCATACTCTCCTAATGGAGTGCAAAATATTATCAAATCTAAATTTGGTATAATCTTTTTTAAATCATTTATAACTTCACATGGTAATTTTAATTTTTTGATTTTTAAGATATTTGATTCTGATTTCTCATAAATAAATATTTTTTTAGCTATTTTTTTGTCAGCTATTGCTCTTAATAGTGAAGAGCCAATTAAACCACATCCTATAATTAAAATATTTTTCATAATTAATTCAATATAATCTTAATTGCTTTTATAAATTTTGTATTCTCTTTTTTAGATCCAATTGTTAATCTTAATTTGTTTTTAATATTATATCCATCTTTTGTAGATCTTAATATAATTCCTTTTGATTGTAGTTTATGAAAAACATAGTTAGCTGAAAATTTACATTTATCAAAACTGAGTAATAAAAAATTAGCCGTTACTTCATTTGAAAAAATACTTAGTTTTTCTAAAATATTTTTAACTTTATTTGCTTCCGCAATATTGTGCTTAACAGATTGATTAATAAAATTTTTATCTTTCAAAGCCTCTGTTGCTGCAATTTGTGCTATCTGGTTTACATTAAACGGTGGTTTAATTATATTCATTGCATTAATAATTTTTGTCGAAGCATGTCCCCAACCAATTCTTAAAGAGGCTAATCCATAAATTTTTGAAAATGTTCTTATTACAACTACATTATTTTTATTTTTAAATAAATCTAATCCTGATTCATAATCTGTGTTTTTCATATACTCAAAATATGCATCATCTAGAACTAATAGAATATTTTTTTTTAATTTTTTTCTTAGTTCTAATAATTCTAATTTATTTAAATAGGTACCCGTTGGATTGTTGGGGTTAGCAATAAAAACTATTTTTGTTTTTTTTGTTACTTTTTTAATTACATCTGATACCGAAACTTTAAATTTTTTTTCTTTTGAAAAAATGACTTTTGCTCCAACAATTTGTGCGTAAATTCTGTACATTAAGAAGCTATATTTAGGCACAATCACTTCATCTGATGGTTTTAAATATAATTGACAAATCATCTGAATAATTTCATCTGACCCTGCACCACAAATAATCTTATTAAAATCACATTTAAATGTATCTGAAATTTCTTTTCTTAGAACTCGTGCTTTGCCGTCTGGATATTTAGATAGTGCCAATTTTTTATTATTCAAAACCTTCTTTACTTTTGGACTAACTCCTAATGCCGATTCATTTGCAGACAATTTAATAATATCTTTAATTTTACCTATATTTGATTTACCTGGCTTATAGGCTTCTATTTTAAAAGTTTTAAACTTTGGAATTGTCATATTGGTAATCTTATAAATAAAATATTAAACTTTCATACAGAATAAGTCATTTTTTAAAAAATTTGACATAAGAAATACTATCTAGTACAAAAAATATGCGCTGATTTAACTGAATTGCGAGCGCTTAAAAAAAACC
>Ga0307986_10003629_pt1 | contig 10653 bp, 15 predicted proteins | sample EllFjometageno82_FD_203170 | JGI IMG/M metagenome (GOLD analysis project Ga0307986, IMG submission 203170) | Marine microbial communities from Ellis Fjord, Antarctic Ocean - #82 | ecosystem: Environmental > Aquatic > Marine > Unclassified | place: Southern Ocean | collected 2014-10-09
GGAGAATTAACCAAGAAAGTTAAAATTATAAATTTTTGGATAGTTAGGCAATATGCACATGAGTATAATCCAGTGCATTACCACGATGGACACGTGTCTGGTGTTGGCTATTTAAAGTTACCCCAATTACTCAACAAAGATAAAAAAAAATTGAAGACTAATGGATCAATTGATTTTATCAATGGAAGTAAAATGTTTTTGAGTAATAGTGTTTTTAATCACAATCCTAAAGTAGGTGATACGATTCTATTCCCAAATTACTTAATGCATACAGCTTATCCTTTTTCAGTTGAAGGTGAGCGAAGATCATTTTCCTTTAATGTGGAAATAGATCGTAATATTGCTAATGTGTTTAAAAAATGAATAATGAAATTCAAAAAAATGTTTTTGGAGAACCTTTAGAAGATTGTTCTCAAGACCCAGTTACCGGCTGGTATAGAGATGGTTGCTGCAATACTGATGATGCCGATAAAGGCTTTCACACAGTTTGCGCAAGGGTTACTGATAAATTTTTACTTTGGTCAAAAAAAGCTGGTAACGATTTAATAACTCCTCATCCTGAATTTGGTTTTCTAGGCTTAAAAGATGGAGATTCTTGGTGTGTTTGTGCAACTTGGTATGCTAGATCCGTAGAAGAGGATGCTGCTTGTTCAATATATTTAAAGAAAACAAATATTAAAACTTTAGAATTAATTCCAATTGAAAAATTAAAGAAACACGCCTTAGATTTATATTAGTTGTTTTTAATTATTTCTTCTAATTCTTTATACTCTTCACAATTACAATCTTTTAGTACTGCCAATCTTTCTTTAGCTAAGTCCATTCTTTGAGTCTGAACATACAGTTCACCCAAATATTCATTTATACCATTGTGATCTGGTTTAATCTCTAAACCTTGAAGATAATATTTTTCTGCTTGTTCGTACTTTCCAGCTTTTCTAAGTGTAAAACCAAGATAGTTCAATATGTCTGGATTTCTACTTTCTATTTTATTTGCTTCTAAAAGTTTTCCATAAGCAGAATTATATAATTTTAAGGCTTTATCATTTTTACCTTTGGACTCTAATTTTTTACCGCGGTTAACTAATTTTTTAGCAGCTTTATATTGGTCTAAATAATTATTAGTGTTTGATCCGCTATCATCATTACCTGCTGCAAATGAAGATTGGGCTAACAAACAAAATAAAATTGTACAAATAAATTTTTTAATCATGTTATGCAATTGATGATCTGCCACCATCTACTCCTATTATTTGGCCGGTTATCCAAGAGCTTTCTTCACTAATTAAAAATTTAGCTATCGAGGAAAAATCTGAACCTTCACCTAATCTTTTTAAAGGATGAAGTTTGGCAATACCTTCGGCAATTTTTTCGTTCTTTAGCAAAAATTCTCCCATTTTAGATTTGCTCAAACTTGGTGCAATACAATTTATTCGAACATTTGGCGCAAACTCTGCTGCAAGCGCAACGGTTAAACCTTCAACTGCTGCTTTAGCCGAAGAAATAATACTATGATTAGTAAAACCTTTTTGGGCAGCAACTGTAGAAAATAAAACAATCGCACCTTGATTTTCTTTTAATTTTTCATGAGTAGCTCTAATTATTTCAGTTGCTGAAACTAAATTTAAACTAAAACAATCTAAAAAATCTTTTCTTTTAGAAAGTTTTAAAGGCTTTAAATCTATAGAACCAACGCAATAAGCCAGTCCATTTATTGGAGTTTCGCCTAAATCATTAATAATTTTTTCTGAAAAGTTTTCTTCCAAAACATCACATGTTGTAAAACTAGAATCAAGTTCTACTGCTAATGCTGATAAGCTTGATTCTTCTCTGCCAACTAAATGGACTTGATCTCCATCGGACACTATTTTTTTAGCAAGTGCTGATCCTATCGCTCCAGTTGCACCTAAAATGAGTTTTTTCATACTTAAAATATATCATAAGATACCAATTTTATATGGACATCTATTGTCACGTATAAATAAACCTAAGTTAATATATGCTTAAAACATGAAACTTTTTGTCATTTTAGGAAATCAGCTATTTAATCCTACTTATTTAAAAAATTACTCTGATCATAGATTTATAATGTATGAAGATTATGGATTGTGTAGCTACGAGAAGCATCACAAATTAAAAATATTGTTATTTTTGTCTTCAATGAGATCTTATTATGACGAGCTTAAATCAAAAAAATTTAAGGTAGATTATTTCTCTGTTGAAAATGACTTTAAGGTTTCTTATGAAAAAAAATTAGAAAAATATATCAAAAATAATAAAGTTAAAGAAATTACCTTATTTGAAATAGAAGATAAATTTTTTGAAAAAAAAATATTATTATTATTTAAAAAATTTCAGCTAAAGATTAATATTCTAGAAACACCTATGTTTTTAACGAGTAGGAAAGATTTTAAAAATTATCTTGATAAAAATAAGAAACCTTTTATGGCAAATTTTTATAAAATAAATCGGGTTAAATTAAATATTCTCGTATCTGACGATGGTAAGCCCAAGGATGGAAAATGGAGTTTTGATGAAGATAATAGAAAAAAACTTCCAAAAGATATAAAAATTCCTGAAATTTCAAAAATTGAAGAGACAAAACACACACTTTTGTTAAAAAATTTTATTGAATCTAACTTTAAAGATCATCCTGGTGATACAAGAAATTTTTGGTTTCCCACAACAAGAGAAGATGCAAATAAATGGTTAGATGAATTTTTTAAAGAAAGAATAAAGTTATTTGGTGATTATGAAGACGCTGTAACTGAAAAATCTAACACTGTGTTTCATAGTGCACTGAGTCCTTTAATCAATTTAGGGCTTATTACACCAGAAGAAATAATTACAAAACTTAGAAAAATAGAAAACAAAATTCCTATGAACTCTCTAGAAGGCTATATAAGACAAATTATTGGTTGGAGAGAATTCATGAGAGGAATTTATCAAAATTACGATGATCGTTTAGAAAAAACTAATTTTTTTAATCACAAAAGAAAAATGAAAAATAATTGGTATAAAGGAAACACAGGACTGCCACCACTGGATCATGCCATATCTAATGCTGTTAATTATGGTTGGTCTCATCATATCGAACGTCTTATGATTTTGGCTAATGTTATGAACTTGTGCGAAATTAATCCTAAACAAGTTTACAAATGGTTCATGGAGATGTTTGTTGATTCTTCAGATTGGGTCATGTCTCCAAATGTTTATGGCATGGGTTTATTTAGCGATGGTGGAATATTTGCCACAAAACCATATATATGTGGTTCAAGTTATTTTTTAAGAATGATGCATTTTAAAAAAGGTCCTTGGTGTGATGTGATGGATGGACTTTACTGGAGATTTATTGACAAAAATAAAAAATTTTTCTCAAAAAATCCTAGGCTTGCAATGATGGTGCGAGTTTCTGAAAAAATGAATCAAGAAAGAAAAGCTAGAATATTAAAAGCTGCAGACAAATTTATTAAGGAAAATACTAATTAAATGAAAAATAAAGTTTTTTTTAATAATTCATGTAATATTTGTAGAGCTGAAATTAATCATTATAAAAAATATGTTAATAAAGATGTTGAATGGGTTGATGTTACAAACAATAAAGAAGCTCAACAAATAACCTCAAAATCATACGAGCAACTTTTAAGAAGAATGCACGTTATTCAAGATGGTAAGTTAATTGAAGGAGCAGAAGTATTTCTAATTATTTGGAAAAATATACCTAAATATAATTTTTTATATAAATTGTTTAATAACAAACCTATGTTTTTTTTATTAAAGATATTTTATGAAATAGCAGCATATTTTTTATTCTTAAAAAATAAGCATCTTCTTAAAGAATGAAAAAAAAAGATTTACCAATAAAGATTTGCTCAACCTGTAAACGACTCTTCACATGGAGAAAAAAATGGAAGCTTAATTGGGAAAATGTTAAATATTGCTCAAAGAGATGCTCTGGTAATAAAATTAATTAAGTTTAAATTGACTTAAAATTTTTGGAATATTTGATTTAAAATTGAAGTACCCCTTATTTGAAAACTGCCAACAATATTTATCTTCATCTCTGGTCAAATAATTAATCGTTAAATTATTTTTTTTCATTATCCTTTTCAAAAAAGACATATTTTCTCCAACAGAAGGGTAAATAATATCAAAGTCTTTTTCATTACTTGAGAGTTCAATAAATTTATTTCCTTCAATACATTCAATTTTCAAGTCTACATTTTGTATTTGATTTTTGATTAGATTTTTTTTGTATTCTAATACTTTATTTCCTAGTTTAACTTGTCGTTCTTCGTTGGTGAGCATAATACAGTAAATCTTTTTGTAGTTATCTGTATTGAAACGTTTAAAGTTTAACTCATTTTCAAAAAATACTAAACTATCTGATTTCTTTTCAACAACATCAATTTTGATAGGTGAAATTTTATACTCTCTTTGATCTATAATTGGTTGTGGATTTTCATTCAATTTTAAATCTATGTACTTATTATTAGTGAATTTATTTACATTCCAATTCTGAGCAATATAATTTTTTCCTTTAGTTTGAATTCCAGCTACCCATCTCCAACTTAAGGTATTTGAAGCTGCGTCACCGTCATACAGTTCTCTTAAAAAAAATTCTGCTCCTTTTTGCCAGGGCAGCTTTAAAGTAAATATCCAAATACTCGCAAACCACATTCTCGTATGATTGTGTAAATAATTATTTTCTTTAAGTTCTTTAATCCAGTCATTAAAACAATTTATATTTGTCTCACCCTTTATTGCTTTTTCATATTCACTTGAGTTTTCAATATTTTTTAAATCTTCTACAAAATCTGTCCAAACCTTAGGTCGTAACTCTAGCCACCCCTTCCAATAAACTCGCCAAAAAATTTCTTGAATAAATTTTTCTACCTTCTGGTAAGGGTGCTTACTTAGCACTTTCTTTGCCACTTCATATTCAGATATTAATCTGTGTGTTATGTAAGGCGACAAGCAAGAAATATCTTTTCTATTTTGAGGCCCAAAATCATAATTTCTTTTTAATGAATAATTAATAATATCTTTGCTTGTAAAAATCTCTAACGACTCTAATGCTTTTTTTCTTGAGGTATAAAATTTCATTCATCATCCTCGTTTCTCCAACCATCAATATACAGTTTCCAACATGCAAATGTAACACAAGGTATTCCAACGCAAAAACCTAGAAGAATTCCATTTTCTCTGCCCATATAAATACTACCAAAATGTGTTGCACCAATTGGAATAACGGTAAGAACAAACATTATTATAAGAAGGCGAGTTGTATAAGATGGCCTTTTCATCAGATTGTATTACCTTTATTAGTTGGAGGTGAGACAATTGTAGTAAACCAACAATTGCTACACATGTCTGTAGTGCTTTTTTCTAAATGCCATTCGTAAAAATACATTTTTTTTTTTTTAGAAATTAATTCTATATTATAAATATAAGTATCTTTAGACTTCATAATTAATTCAATTCTGTGTGAGTCATGGTTTAATAGAAGGTTATATTGATTACCAAGTAACATTTTTTCAAATCTTTCATAAGGTCCCGTATATTTTTTATTCTCTGGATGTGCAAAAATCCAAGTTTGCTTTATACCGGTATTTTTACTTGGCTTATTATTGTTCTTTAATGCAGTTAATTGAATCTTTACTACATCATAGGCTGTTAAATTTTCAGCAGGTTTAATAATATCTGCGTGTAAAAAATTTGTAAAATTTAATATGATAATGAGTATAAAGTATTTTTTTAATTCCATATTTTATTTAGTATTTCTTCCCTTTGACAGCCAGATTTATATGCCAAGTATCTTAAAAAATTATTTTGATAGTAATTTTGATGGTAATCTTCTGCAGGATAAAACTTTTCAAATTTCCAAACTAGAGTAACAATTTTCTTCTTATTAAATTTTTTTTCAATACTGGTCATTGAATTTTCTATAAGTTTTTTTTGTTTAGTATTCTGATAGAATGCAACTGATCTATAGCTCTTTCCTTTATCGCAGAATTGCCCTTTATCATCAAAAGGATCTATGTTTATCCAAAACACTTTAAGCAACTCTTCGTAACTAGTAAGTGTAGGATCATAATAAACAGCAATGGCTTCTACGTGACCTGTGTCTTTATAGATGACTTGTTTGTAAGTTGGATTTTTTACATGACCTCCTGAATATCCAGATATAGATTTTACAACTCCTTTTACTTTGTCAAATGATTCCTCCATACACCAGAAGCAACCGCCTGCAAAATAAGCTTTTTTATATTCATTTTCATTGCCTGCAGTAGTTACGGAAAGTACTCCAGCAGAAACATTAGATAAATTAAAATTAAATAAAAAAACAATTAAAAAAATAATTTTGTTCATAATTTAATTATATAGTTTTGTTTAAATTAAAGGTAATGTTTTTAATTAGATTATAATTATTATTTATGAAAAAACTACCAAGTTGTGATGATTGTGGAGAAAGCGAAACTATTCTTACCCAAATTAGTAATTGTGGTGATGTAAAGTTTCTTTGTTCAGATTGCTATCAGTTAAAATATCTCGAAAAAAATTCAGTTAAATCAAATGAAGTATTGAATTACGTAGAAGTGAATAACATTTGTGAAGAGTGTAAGCAAGAAGATGAAAATGTTAAATCTAACTTGGTTATGCACGGATACAAAGTTTGTGATAGTTGCAAAACATCAAAAACTTTATTTCCAATCTAAAAATTTCTTGTTAAACTTAAAATAGCTAGTAGGATAAAAGCTTGAACAAACCAAGAAATAATAACAACACCAAGAGCTTTCCATAAACTTTTATAATTAAGTGTTTCTCTTACAGCTACAATCATGCACGCCAACATCCAAAAAGCTGATCCTATGAAAGTAACAGTCATTAAGCTTTCGTTAAAACCAAAAATTCTAATTATACCAGGAGCACTTGAGAACCCTATGGCTCTTAGAAGTGCAAATTGCGTGGTTTTGGTTTTTGAATCTGGAAACAGCTTAACGCCTACAAAATAAACAATGTATGCCCAGACAAACCAACTTATTAAAGAAAAAATAGGTGCCATTATAAAATTACCAACACCCATTGAAGCAGCTCCAATTCCAGCGGCAGTGCTTGATAACAAAACTACAATGGCAGCAGAAAGAGTAGCTTTTTTATCTTTTTGAACCTCGCTAAAAACCTCAGGATCAATTTTAACAGCTCGAAAAATTCTATTTATAAATAATTTATACATTTTATTTTTAATTAAATTGGTAGAAGTAAATTTTATATTCAATTTTTTTTATAAATAAAAGCAATATCTGAAATATTTTTTCCGTTTTTAATACAATTTCCCTTGTGGGTAAATATTTTTTTTATATTTTTAATTAAAAGCATTATTTTATTTCTAGATAATATTTTAGATTTAAAAATTTTACTCTTTTTCAGTGAAAATAAAACTTTATCTATTGAGATGTGACCTTTGGTATCTTGAAGATAAGAAAAATAACTTGGGTGTTTATAATCCTCAATCACATAAATTCCTCCTACTTTTAGATAATTAAAGAAATAAGATAAGTTTTTTAGTATATTTGAAAATATGTGTGATCCATCATCGATAATTATATCAAAAGAAATATTTTTTTTTAATCTTAAATAATTTTTAAATCTAGATAGATCTTTATATGAAGTTGTGTCACAAAAAAAAAAATTAATTCTTTTTGAGCAATATTTAAATTTAAAGTTTCTGTCTATGGCAAATAATTCTGCCTTTTCAAAATAATGATAAAAACTTGCCGTTGAAGCCCCCTCCCACACACCAATTTCCAATATATTTATTCTTTTCTTTTTAAGATTTTTAAAATGTTTTTCATAAAATTTGGCAAAACCATGTCCTTTGACTTTTTCCCCATTTTTAATTTTTGAATATGGACTTACATCTTTTGAACCCTTGTCTGTTGCGTAATAATTGAAAAGGTTATTAAGTGAGATACTTTTAATTGCAATTTTGTCTAAATCTTTTTTTTTTTTATATTGATATATGAATGTCTTGTATAACTTTGTTAAAAATTTCATAAGTTTTTATAACTTATTAAAGTAAATAATAGAACAATCAAATATATGGTTTTAATTTAAAAGTACAATAGCTGTATTTAATACAAAAGCATAAGATGTCCATAAAAAATAAGGCACCATAATAAGGAAACTTAACTTGTCCTTTTTTAAATAAATTTTCATCAAAATGATTATAAAAATTAAAATGATAACTAAATTAAATAAAGCTAATTCAATTTGATGAAAGCCAAAAAAAATAATGCTCCAAGCGGCGTTAAAAAAAAGGTGGCAAAAATAAATATTAAGTATTTTGTTTTCAAAAGAATTTATCCATATTCTCCATATGGCAATTGACATCATAATATATAAAATGGTCCACACTGGTGCAAATATCCAACTAGGTGGATTAAAACTAGGTAATATTATTTCTGAGTACCAAGGTTCTTTAAAAGATGCTGTTGTGAAACCACCAATTCCAGAAGCAATAAATGTAATTGCTACTATTATAAATAAAGATAGATATTTATTTTTTGTCATATGATGATATATAGCTAAATCATGTCAAAATATCAGAAAAAAATTTGGATCACAGGTGCTAGTAGCGGGATTGGTAAGGCGGTGGCTTTAAAGTTTGCTAAAGAAAATTGGGAAGTGGCAATATCAGCTCGTAGAAAAAAATTATTAGAAGAACTTGCTGAAAATGATAACATTTCATCTTTCCCTTTGGATGTTACTGATGATAATTTAGTTAAATCAACATTTTCAAATATATTAAGTAAATTCAAAAATTTAGATTTATGTGTTTTTTGTAGTGGAGCATACGACCCAAAACTAGAAAAGGAAATTAACAAAGAACAAATAAGAAAAATTATGGATATTAATTTTTTTGGTGTTTTAAATTGTATTAAAGTCACAGAAGACTATTTCAAAAATAAGAAAGAAGGACATATTTCTATAGTTTCATCGGTTGCTGCTTATAGAGGACTCCCGAATTCTAGTGGATATGGGCCTTCTAAAGCTGCTTTAACAAACTTAACTGAAAGTTTATATTTTGATTTTAAAAAATATAACGTTAGAATTTCTTTAATATCGCCAGGATTTATCGAGACTCCACTAACGAGGCAAAATACATTTAACATGCCGTTTATTAAAACACCTGAATTTGCTGCTAATAAAATTTATGATGGCCTCACTAAAAGTAGTTCTTTTGAAATTCATTTTCCAAAAGAATTAACATTGTTTCTGAAATTCTTAAGAATATTACCTTATCGTGTATATTTATTTTTAATTAATAAATTTGTTAAGAGGTAGTTTAGTTAATTTTATCAGGCTTTCTCATCTCTAGTTCTAATTTTTTTCTTCTTTCTTCCTCTTTTAATTTTATTTGTTCTTCTTTTAAAAAATCTTCTTCTTCATTTCTTTTCCGTTGTTCGTCAAATTTTAATTCCCATTCTTTAAATCTTTGTTCTTCAACTTCTCTTTTAATTTTCTCTTCTTGATTTCTTATTTTTTTTTCTTCATTTTTTATTTTCTGTTCTTCATCTTTTATTCTCTGTTCTGCTATAAGTCTCTTATTGTCTTCTATGTCTTGAATTTTCTGCTCTTGATCCCTTATTCTTTGTTCTTCATCTTTTATTTTTTGTTCTATATCAATTCTTTTTTTTTCTTCATCGTCTCGAATTCTTTTTTCTTCATCCCTTTTTATCTGTTCTACTTCTAGTCTTTTTTTCTCTTCTAAGTCTCTTATTCTTTGATTTTCATCTTTTTTTTCTTGTGCCTCTTCAAGTCTCTTTCTACCCTCTTCATTCCGTATTCTTTTTTCTTCATTTCTTATTCTCTGCTCTTCATCTTGTATTCTTTTTTCCGCAACCTCTCTTAATCTTAACTCTTCATCACGAAGTCTTTTTTGTTCTAGTCTAATTCTTTTTTCTTCTTCTTTTTTCCTTAGCTCTTGACTCTGCAATCTTAGTTCCGCTTGTTCTTTTAGTTTTTGATCTGCTATTCTTAATTTTAATTCTTCTCCTTTAAATTTAAGTTCTTGTTTTTTTATTTTTAACTCTTCATCTTTCAATCTTTGCTTTTCTTGATTCCTAACTTTTATAGCTTGAATTTTAGCAATTTTTTCTTTCTGTTTATATTTTAATATTTTTTCTCTTAAACTTTTTTGAGCTTTTATTTGTGAAGCAGATTTTGTATTTTTTGCTTTTTTTACTTTTTTTTTCTTGTTACTTAATTTTTTATAAGTTTTACCAATATTTGATTTGACTTTTTTTGTAAAACTACTGAGGCTCAGTTTTGCGCTAAAACTTTTTTTAATATTTTTAATTTTTTTTTTAATTTTAGTCGTTTTCATTTTAAATGAAAATTTACTATAGATTTAAATATCTGCAACAATATTAGTGCCAAAATACATACTTGTAATTGATAATTTTATAGTTTCCTTGCTAATTTTCTTACTTTTTCCATATCTTTAGTAAATTTTTCTTCTTTCATGCCGGGAAGGACTTCGTAGAATCTTGCATACTCTATTTTCATGCCCCCAAGTTTAAGAACTCCAGCTTTGATCCTTCTAAATGGCATATTCTGAAACCAAGTTTGAATAGAAAAAATATTTCC
>Ga0307986_10003630_pt1 | contig 10653 bp, 8 predicted proteins | sample EllFjometageno82_FD_203170 | JGI IMG/M metagenome (GOLD analysis project Ga0307986, IMG submission 203170) | Marine microbial communities from Ellis Fjord, Antarctic Ocean - #82 | ecosystem: Environmental > Aquatic > Marine > Unclassified | place: Southern Ocean | collected 2014-10-09
ATCTTTTGATTTTTCTTTAGAACCTTTTGAATACTGAACTTTTAACAAAGTTCTATTTTCTGGATTTAAAGTTGTCTGCCAAAGTTCTTCTGGATTCATTTCTCCTAATCCCTTAAATCGCTGTATACTTAATTTTTGTCTTTGTTCTTCCATAAATTTATTAAAACCTGCTGAACCTTTTTTTATTTTTTTATCAGCTTTTTCAGATATTTTTAAAATATAATCCTCTAAGCCTTTTTCATCTTTGATATAAACGCTTTTCATTCCTTTAGTTACTTTAAATAATGGCGGCTGAGCTAAATATAAATGACCATTTTCAATTAATTGATTAAATGGGTGGTTATTAAAAAAGGTTAGCAACAGCGTTCTAATGTGCGAACCATCAACATCGGCATCTGTCATAATTATAATTTTATCGTACCTTAAATTTTCTACATTAAAATCTTTAGATCCAGTTCCTAGTGCATTTATTAATGTTACAACTTCATTAGATGACATCATTTTAGCTAGGGCTTTAATGGCATAGTCATTTTTTACTCCATTAGGCTTAAATTTATTAGCTACGTAGGTATTTAATATTTTTCCTCTTAAAGGTAAAACAGCTTGATATTTACGTGATCTACCCTGTTTAGCAGATCCACCTGCAGAATCTCCTTCAACTATATATAGCTCAGTTCCTTCTCTTTTTGAAATTTGACAATCTGCAAGTTTACCAGGTAGGCCAGAAAGTTCGAAAGTACCTTTTCTTCTCACGCTGTCTCTTGCTTTTCTGGCAACGTCTCTTGCCACTGCAGCTTGAACTATTTTTTCTAGAATATTTTTAGTAACAGGTGGATTCTGATCAAACCATGTTGAAATTTTTTCATTAATTACGCTTTCAACAATTAGTCTTATCTCTGAAGAAACTAGTTTATCTTTAGTTTGTGAGGAAAATTTTGGATCTGGCATTTTAATAGATAAGACTGCTACTAACCCTTCTTTAATATCATCACCCGAAATAGAAACTTTATTTTTTTTAATTAAATTTCTGTCATTTGCATATTTATTAATTACTCTTGTTAGAGCACTTCTAAATCCTAGTAAGTGAGTGCCTCCATCTTTTTGATGAATATTATTTGTAAATGCTAAAACATCTTCTGAGTAGCCTGAGTTCCATTCGAACGCACATTCGACAACTACTTTTTCTTTTTCTGCAGTTACAAATATTGGTTTTTTAAAGATGGCAACTTCATTTTTATTAATTAGTTGTGGTTTTTTTTTATTTATATATTGAACAAACTCTAGAATTCCGCCCTCATATTTGTTAATATATTCTTTAGGCTTTGAAGTTGTATTGTCTGTTAAAATAATACTTACTCCTTTATTTAAAAACGCAAGTTCACGCATTCTTTTTTGTAAAATTACAGAACTAAATTTTGTTGTAGTGAAGATTTCTTTAGATGGTAAAAAGGTTATTTTAGTTCCATTTTTTTTAGTTTTTCCTATTTCTTTTAAGGACTTTATTGAATTTCCATTTTTAAAACTTATTAAATATTCCTTACCGTTCCTGAAAATATTAAGATCTAATTTTTCAGAAAGAGCATTAACAACCGAGACACCAACTCCATGTAATCCTCCTGAAACTTTGTAAGAATCGTGATCAAATTTTCCACCCGCGTGTAGTTGTGTCATAATTACTTCAGCTGCCGACATCTTTTCTTCCTTGTGCATATCAACAGGAATACCTCGACCGTCATCTTCTACAGTAATGGAGTCACCTTTGTTCATTGCAATAGTAATATTTTTACAATGCCCGGCTAAAGCTTCATCTATGGCGTTATCAACAACTTCAAAAACCATGTGATGGAGACCAGATCCATCATCTGTGTCACCAATATACATGCCTGGTCTTTTTCTAACGGCATCAAGACCTTTTAGAACTTTAATTGAGTCGGCGCTATATTCTGATGGTGTAGATATTTTTTCTGAATTTTTTGACATATATTATTGATTTGTTTTGCGATCTTATATCATTTTTTTAGATTTGTATGAAATCAACCTTAAAGTTAAACTTAAATTATCCAATGATAACAATAGTTTTATACCTAATATAAAAAAAATAGAGTGAAACTTCTTAACTAGATTTTCATAGGCATTAGAACGTAATAACTATTTTTATCTGACATGTCTTCAACTAATACTGGAGACATTGGGTCTTTCAAATTAATTTTTAAATTTTTATCTTCAACTTCAGAGGCAATATCAGTTAGATATTTTGAATTAAAACTAACTGTCATTTCTTCTCCCGTAAAATTTGATTTAATAACCTCATTTCCTTCTCCAGAATTAGTACTATTCACAGAAAATTTGATGCTGTCTTTTCCTAATGTTAATTTTATACCTTCTTTTCGATCTAAAGAGACTGTAATAACTCTTTCTATCGCTTGAACAAAATCAGAAGATATAACTGTTAATATTTTATCATTTCCAGTTGGTACTACCTTTCTGTAATCAGGGAATTTACCATCTATTACCTTCGAAATTAATTTTGTTTTGCCAATTTTAAACTGAATTTTACTTTCACTAGTCTGCACCAGTACCTTTTCGTTTGTGTCTATTAATAAATTACAAAGCTGAAAAACAGTTTTTTTTGGTAAAATTATTGAGTGAAAAGACTTGCCCGCATCAATTTCTATACTGCTTGAAGACAGCCTATGACTATCCGTAGCTATACCCGTTAAATATGTTCTATTTTGGGACTCGGTCAGATGTAAATATATCCCATTAAGATAATGCCTAGTATCGTCATTTGAAATAGATATCTTTGTTTTGTTTAAAAGTGAAAGAAGCTTTGATTTATTAAATGAAATTTCATTGCTTTCAAAATTATCTACAAAATTAGGAAAATTATCAATAGGCAAACATAATAAATTAAAGTCAGAGTTATCGGTTATCAAATTTAGTTTATTTTCACTTTTCAAATCGAATTTAATATCTGAGTTACCTGATATTTTTCTTAAAATATCATACAAAATTGTGGCAGATGTAGTTGTGGCTCCATCTTTGTTAATTTGGATTTCGCTAATTTCATCGTAAAATACTAGGTCTAAATCAGTTGCAATTATTGACAACTTTCCATTTTTTACATCTAACAAAACGTTTGACAGAATAGGAAGGGTATTTTTTTTTTCTATAATACCTTGTACGAGTGTTAACGATTTTAATAACGCGTCTCTTTTAATTACAAATTGCATTTATTTTACTCTTCTAATAATAAACTTCGGAGTTGTTCAATATTTTTTTTCATTTCATAGTCTTTTTCTGAAAGTCTTGTTATTGTTTTGACTGCATGTATTACAGTTGTGTGGTCTCTGTTTGCAAAACGTCTTCCAATTTCTGGTAAGGATCTAGTGGTCATTTTCTTTGCTAGATACATTGCAATTTGCCTTGGTCTAGCCAAGGGTCTAGATCTTCTTTGAGATAACATCTCTGCTAGTGGTATATTAAAAAAATTAGCCACTGTATTTTGTATTTTATCAACTGTAATGATTTTAGCTTGATTAAAAACATCTTTAAGGATGTTTTTGCAATCACTAATAGTTAATGTTTTTCTATGTATTCTACTAAAAGTTACTATTCGATTTAACACACCTATTAACTCTCTTACATTAGTTTTGCTTTCTGTCGCTATAAAATTAATCACTTCTTCGCTGATATTACTACCTTCTTTGAATTGATTTTGGATATCCTCTAATCGTCTTTTAATGATTTTCACTTTTAGATCTAAATCTGGATTATCAATATCAACTACTAGACCACCTGCTAGACGAGACTTAATTCTTTCTTGAACCCTGTCTAATTTCATAGGTGCTCTATCAGCTGAAATAATTACCTGCGAACTTTTATCAATTAAACTATTGAATGTATGAAAGAATTCTTCCTGAAGACTTTCTTTGCCTCTGATAAATTGAATATCATCAATAATAAATACTGACGCTTTTCTGAAAAAATCTTTAAAATTAACCATATCATTTTTTTTTATTGATTTAATAAAATGATACATAAATCTCTCTGCAGAAATAAACATTACATTGGTTTCTTTTTCTAACTCAAGACCTATGGCGTTTAAAAGGTGTGTTTTCCCTAAACCAACTCCTCCATATATATAAAGAGGGTTATATCTAGATGCTTGTTCACAAACTTTTTTTGATGATGTTAGTGCAATCTCATTACTCGAACCAGAAACAAAATTATCAAAATTAAGGTTAGGATTAAGCCTGTTGTAATTTAGTATAGAATCTTTAATTTCAGTAACTTTATTAAAATCTTCAACTTTAAAAGCATCAATGGAACTAATTTTATATTCTTCTGATATCTTAAATTCAACTCTGTTAACGCTGTTCTTAAATAGTTTTAGTTGAGCCAGCATTTTATCTAAATATCTAGATACTATCCAGTCCCTAAAAAATCTAGTGGGAACACCTAAGACAAGATAGTCATTATATTCTTTTAACAAAGAAATATTTTTTAACCAACTGGAATATACTTCTGTGCCAAAATTTTTTTCAAATGATCTTTGAACATTCTCCCATACTAGAGTTTTTTCTTCTTCCGAAGTAAAAATTTCTTTAGGTTTTATAGATTTTTTTTCCATGAAAATTAGTTTGTAAAAGTTTTTATTTTCTCTACTCGTTAATTACAAGAAATTTTTTTATAAATTGAAAAAAAGTTTCATGTTGGTTGTATTTTTTTTTAGATAAAGAAAAAAATAGTAAATAATTTTTACAACTAATGATTTAAAGATCTACATGTAGAAAAATTTTTTTAAACAATCTAAATATAGTGAAAAGTTATACTTTTAGTATAAGTGAGTAAGCAACCCTAGGATGTTACAATTACAGATTTAGTTAGCAATCTTTTTTGAAATATTTGAAATTTTTCTTGACGCAGTATTTTTGTTTATAGTACCGGTTTTAGCTACTTGCATTAATATAGATTGAAAATCAGGGAAAAATTTTTTTATATTTTCTTTTTCACCTTTTTTAATTAATTCTTCCATTTTTTTAACCGCACTTCTGTATTTACTTTTTCTAAGACGATTAACGGCCGTCTGTTTAACTACTCTTCTTACTCTTCTTATGGCAGAGGCTGTATTTGGCATATTTTGAAGATGTATATCCCTTTAAAATATGAGGGTCAACTTCAATTATTTTTGACATCTGGGGCAAAAAAATGATGAACGTCCGGACATATACAACTTCCTTATGGTACATGGGCAGTTTATTGTTTTACATCTTCTTTTTTCTCTATTGTATACGTTAAATTTTTGCTGGAAATTTCCGTTTTGCCCATCCGTACTTACAAAGTCCTTTATCGATGATCCTCCTAGAAATATTGACTTTTTTAAAATCTTTTTCGTAAATCTTACTATCTTATATAATTCCTGTTTATTAACTTTTTTAGCAATTCTTGTAGGTCTTATTTTACATAAAAATAATATTTCGTTACAATATATGTTGCCTAAACCAGCAACAAATTTTTGATTCATTAATAAATCTTTAATAGTTTTTTTTTTATTTAGTAAATAATTGTTAACATAACTTACATTAAAGTCTTCAGTTAAAGGTTCTGGTCCTAAAAATCTAAGGTGACTACACTCATAAATATTTTGAGTTTTAAATAATTTTATAAAACCAAACTTTCTTACGTCGTTATAAATTAATTTAAATCCTTTGTTTAAAAAAAAGGTTATGTGATCATGTTTAGAATCATTTTTTTTTAAAGAATAATAAAAACTTGTTTTATATTTTTTTTTCTTGTTAAAAATAAAAAATTTTCCTGTCATCCCTAGATGTGCTAAAATTGTTAAATTTTGTCTCAAGTTGATAAGTAAATACTTTGATCTTCTTATAATGGAGATAATTTTTAAATCCTTAACTTTTGAAAAATCTTTGTTATTTATTTTGTATCTAAGTTTATTATTATTAATAAAAACTCTTTTTATTACTAAATTTTTAAGTTTGACCTCTAGTGACTTTTTAACAACTTCAACTTCAGGTAATTCTGGCATATAATTCAATTATGAATATCTATAATCAAGATAAAACAAAACTAGTCAACTCTGTATTTAGCAAAGTTTATAAAAATTATGATTTTATGAATGATCTAATGTCCTTAGGGGTTCATAGACTCTGGAAAAGAAACTTGATTAATTGGATGAACCCGCAACCTGAAGATAAAATAATTGATGTTGCGGCAGGCACCGGGGATCTAGCTAAAATGATTTCTACTAAAAATAATAATAAGAATGCTTTCTGCTGTGTAGAACCCAATAAGGGAATGTTCGACACCGGAAAAGGGAAATTAAAATATCTCACTAATATTAAATGGTATTTAAATTCTGCAGAAAAACTACCTTTCAAACAGAATTCTTTTGATTTTTATACAATAAGTTATGGAATAAGAAATGTAACAGACATAAACCTGTGCTTGAAAGAAGCTTATCGCGTACTAAAACCTGGTGGACGTTTTTTTTGCCTAGAATTTTCTACTGTCGAAAATGAAATCTTAAATTTATTATATCAAAATTATTCTAGATTAATTCCATTAATTGGAAAATTTGTAGTCGGAAGTAAAGCGCCATATGAGTATTTGATTAGCAGTATAAACAAATTTTATAACCAGGATGAACTTGCAGATTTGTTGAAAAAAAATAGGTTTTCAAATGTTGAATTTAGAAATTTATCTAATGGTATTTCTGCTATACACTCTGGTTGGAAAATCTAAATATGTTCAGAAGTATTTTTCAATTATTCAAAATAGCAAGAAAGCTTGCTTCGTCTGGGGCTGTTGATACGGTTAATGAAATTTATAACATACCTTTTCTCGTAAAGTTATTTTTTGATCTTCTGTCAATTGGATCGGCAAAAAAATTAATAAATAAATCAAAGAAGCCTGGTGAGAAACTGTGTGATGCACTGGAAACAATGGGTACTACTTTTATCAAGCTAGGCCAATTTTTAGCCACAAGACCTGATATTATAGGAGAAACTTTAGCTGATGATTTGGTAAAATTACAAGATAAGTTACCTCCTTTTGAATTATACGAATCTAAAAAAATTTTAAAAAAAGAAATTGGTGAAAATTTGTATCAAAATATAATTGAGTTAAGCGAACCTATAGCGGCAGCTTCTATTGCTCAAGTACATATAGCAAAAATAAAAATTGATAATGAACAAAAAGAAGTTGCGGTAAAAATATTAAGACCTGGCATTGAAAAAAAATTTAATGAAGAACTTGATGCTTTAATGCTATTTGCCTACATCATAGAAAGTCTTTTTTTAAAAACAAAAAGACTCAAACTAATAGAAGTTGTACACTTATTAAGAGAGATTACTAATATTGAAATGGATTTAAGATTTGAAGCTGCTGCCGCAAACGAGTTATATGAAAATACAAAATATGATAAAGGATTTAATGTCCCAAAAATTTATTGGAACTATACCTCTAGAAAAGTTCTTACTTTGGATAAAGTTGATGGAATTTCAATAAGAGAACACGAGTTGTTAAAAAAATCTGGTGTAGATTTAAAAAAACTTTCAGAAAATTTAATCCAACACTTTCTTAAACAGGCTGTAAGAGATGGTTTTTTTCATGGAGATATGCATCAAGGAAACTTATTTGTAGACCACACAGGTAATATTATTCCTGTTGATTTTGGGATTATGGGTAGGTTGGATAAAAATAATAGAAAATATTTAGCAGAAATTTTGTACGGATTTATTAAAAGAGACTATGTAAAAGTTGCTGAAGTTCATTTTGAGGCAGGTTTAATACCACACAATGCCTCTAAAGAGGAATTTGCACAAGCTTTAAGATCTGTTGGGGAGCCAATTTTTGGACAATCAATAAAAGATATCTCTGGCGGAAACCTATTAGCCCAGCTTTTTGAAATTACAGAAAAATTTAATATGCCAACACAAACACCACTTTTACTGTTGCAAAAAACTATGGTCACTGTAGAGGGCGTTGCGAGAAAGCTCTACCCTGAAACTAATATCTGGGAAACTTCTAAACCCGTATTAGAAGATTGGATTAAAAGTGTAAAGAGCCCTAAGGCAACTATAGATACAGCTATAAATACTTCTTCTGAAATTTTAAAAAGAATACCTGACTTTCCTAATTTTATGGACAAAGCAAATTACGCTCTACAATTATTGGCTGAGGGTAAATTAAATCTAGGCTTGAACAATAGAGGTTTAGAAATTGAAGAGATGAAGTTAAAAAACTTGAGAAACAATATTATCATCAGTTTTTTAGGTATTGTAATTGCTGTTTTATTAGTATTTTAATTGTCACAATGTCTATTCAAAACAAAAAAGTATTATTAATAATTGGTGGTGGCATCTCTGCCTATAAAGCCTTGGACCTTATTAGACTGTTAGTCAGAAGCAATGTAGATGTAAAAACAATACTTACCAAAAGTGGAAAAGAATTCGTCACCTCTTTGTCAATAACATCTTTATCAAATAACAAAGTTTTTGAGGATATTTTTGATGTAAATAATGAAAAAGAAATAGACCATATTTCTTTATCTCGTTGGGCTGATATAATCCTAGTTCTACCTACAACAGCAAACATGATGACAAAATTAACAGCTGGTAAAGCAGATGACCTAGCAACTACTGTTATTCTTGCCTCTAATAAAGATGTTATTTTAGTTCCTGCAATGAACGTTAGGATGTGGCTACACAAAGCAACACAAAATAATTTGAAAAGTTTATTAAACTATGGATATAATTTTATTGGACCGGTTGACGGTGAAATGGCTTGCGGTGAATATGGTGAAGGCAAAATGTCAAGTCCACGTCAAATTTTTTCTTATTTAAAAGGATATTTTGAGAATAAAGATTTAGTAAAAGCAAAAAAAATTAGTGCGTTAGTTACAACGGGGCCAACAAGAGAATATATTGATCCTGTTAGATATATTTCTAATGAGTCGAGTGGTAAACAAGGATATGAAATAGCCTTGGCACTATCAAAACTAGGGGTAAGAACTACTTTAGTAGCCGGACCTACTTCCTTAAATTACTCTAAAGACATTAAAGTAAAAAAAATAAATAGTGGTGATGAAATGATGAGTGCTGTGCAAAAACTCCTACCGGTAGATATAGCTATTTGTGCTGCAGCTGTATCTGATTTTAAACCTAAAAATAAAAGTAAGCAAAAGATAAAAAAAGATAAAAAAAATTATAAAAGTTTAGACTTAGAAAAAAATAAAGATATTTTAGAATATCTTGGAAAAAATAATAAATTAAGACCCAAGATGCTTGTTGGCTTTTCTGCTGAGACAGAGAAGTTAATTGAAAACTCTGTAAAAAAATTAAACCACAAATATTGTGATATAATTATTGCTAATGATGTTTCAGAAAAAGAGACAGGTTTTAACGTAGATTATAATAAAGTTTCAATTATAGATAAAAACGGAAATATTGAAAATCTACCCAAAAATAAGAAGAGTTATATTGCTACAAAAATTGCCAGAAAAATAATAGATAAATTTTTAATTAATGATAAAAATTCAAATTAAAAAACTATCAACCTCTGTATCAATTCCAAAATATGAAACACCTGGTTCTTCAGGTATGGATATACCTGCGTATATCAAAAATAACATAACAATTCATCCTGGAGAAAAAGCTCTAGTTTCAACGGGATTTTCATTATCCGTACCAATAGGTTATGAAGTACAGATAAGGCCTAGATCTGGTTTAGCCGCTAAAAAAAATATTACAGTTTTAAATACCCCTGGAACTATTGATGCTGATTACAGAGGTGAAATAAAAGTCATTTTAATTAATCTTGGTAATGAAAAATTTATTATTGAAAATGGAGACAGGATAGCTCAGATGGTAGTTTGTCCTGTTATACAAGCTGATTTAGTGGAAGTTAAAGAATTATCTGACACAAGACGTGGTTCAGGAGGATTTGGCTCTACTGGTACTAACTAGTACTAATTATGAAAATAACTAATAGCGATCTTTTAAGATATTCAAAACAGATAATACTAAAACAGGTTGGTGTGTTGGGCCAAAAAAAAATTTCCTCGTCAAAGGTTCTGATAATAGGAATGGGTGGTTTAGGCTGCCCTGTAGTCTTGTATTTAAGCAGCCTGGGAATAAAAAATATTGGCATTGTTGATCATGATAAAGTTGATTTTTCTAATCTAAATAGACAAATTTTGTTTAATACAGAAGACATAGGTAAATTTAAAGTTATTCAAGCCAAGAGATTTATACAAAAAACAAATAAAAAAATTAAAATTAATATTTATAAAGAAGAAATTATTAAAAAAAACATTCAAAATATTTTAAATAAGTATGACATTATTTGTGATTGCTCAGATAATTTTACTACAAGATATTTAATTAATGATTTTTGTTTAAAAAATAAGAAGATATTAATTTCAGGAGCGATAAGTAAATTTGAAGCTCATATATTTAATTTTAATTTTTCTAAAAAAATTCCTTGCTACAGATGTTTTATGCCAGAAATTCCCCAACAAGAAAACAAGTGCGATGCTGAGGGAATATTACCGACAGTGGCCGGCATTGCAGGTACGCTTCAAGCCAACGAAGTAGTTAAATCTATTTTAGATAAAAAAAATGCGCTAGT
>Ga0307986_10003631_pt1 | contig 10652 bp, 13 predicted proteins | sample EllFjometageno82_FD_203170 | JGI IMG/M metagenome (GOLD analysis project Ga0307986, IMG submission 203170) | Marine microbial communities from Ellis Fjord, Antarctic Ocean - #82 | ecosystem: Environmental > Aquatic > Marine > Unclassified | place: Southern Ocean | collected 2014-10-09
CACCTTGGTTTTCTTTTAATTTGCCATGTGTAGCTCTAATTATTTCAGTAGCTGAGATTAAATTTAAATTAAAACAATCTAAAAAATCTTTTTTCTTAGAAAGTTTTAATGGTTTTAAATCTATAGATCCAACACAATAAGCTAGTCCATTTATTGGTATGTCACCTAAATCACTAATAATTTTTTCTGAAAAATTTTCTTCCAAAACATCACAAGGTGTAAAAGTGGAATCAAGTTCTGACGCTATAGCTGATAAGCTAGATTCGTCTCTACCTACCAAATGTACTTCTCCACCATCGTTAACTATTTTTTTTGCTAGAGCAGATCCTATTGATCCAGTAGCTCCTAAAATAAGTTTTTTCATAGTATAAATATACCATAAAGAATAACTTTTTTTTGAGTATCTATTGTCACGTATAAATTTAAAGCCGATAAGATATGGTATTTTATGAAATTATTTTTGATTCTGGGAAACCAACTATTTAACCCTAAATACTTAAAAAACTACAAAGATCATAGTTTTTTTATATGTGAAGACTACGGCTTATGCACCTACGAAAAACATCATAAATTAAAAATTCTATTGTTCTTGTCGGCAATGAGATCTTACTCTGATGAGTTAAAAGCTAAAAAATTTAATGTTAATTACTATTCAATAAAAGACGATTTTAAAGTTTCTTATGAGAAAAAATTAGAAATATTTATTATAAAAAAAAAAATTAAAGAAGTAAGTTTGTTTGAAATTGAAGATAAGTTTTTTGAAAAGAAAATTTTTAATTTTTTTAAAAAAAAAAAGATTAAAATAAATATTATACAAAGCCCAATGTTTCTAACAAGTCGTGAAGAATTTAAAGACTATTTAAATAAAAATAAGAAGCCTTTTATGGCTAACTTTTATAAATCTAACAGAACAAAATTGGGCGTGTTGGTTGATGATAATTTAAAACCTAAGGGTGGCAAATGGAGTTTTGATGAAGACAATAGAAAGAAATTACCGAAAGATATTTTATTGCCTGACAACCCAAAAGCTCAAAATACTTTACACACTAAAACTTTGGCGCCAATTATAGAAAAAGAGTTTAAAAGTCATCCTGGAACTACTGAATGTTTTTGGCTACCGACAACAAGAAATAGTGCTGAGATTTGGTTGGACAATTTTATAAAGAATAAATTAAATTTATTTGGTGACTACGAAGATGCCGTAAGCAGAAAATCAAATGTACTGTTTCATAGCGCTTTAAGTCCTTTAATAAATATTGGGTTAATTACTCCAAACCAAATTCTAGAAAAATTAAAAAAAGTAGAAGATAAAATTAAGCTTAATTCACTAGAAGGATACACAAGGCAAATTATTGGTTGGAGAGAATTTATGAGAGGTATTTATCAAAACTATGATGAACGATTAACAAAAACTAATTTTTTTAATCATAAAAATAAAATGAATAAAAATTGGTACAATGGTGAAACTGGTTTGGAACCTCTCGATTATGCAATTAAGAATGCAATTAATCACGGATGGTCTCATCATATTGAAAGATTGATGATACTTTCCAATATTATGAATCTTTGTCAGATTGAGCCTAGAGAAGTTTACAAGTGGTTTATGGAAATGTTTGTAGATTCATCTGACTGGGTAATGAGTCCAAATGTTTATGGTATGGGATTGTTTAGTGATGGAGGAATATTTGCTACTAAACCTTATATTTGTGGATCAAGTTATTTTTTAAAAATGATGGACTTCAAAAAAGGTCCTTGGTGCGATGTGATGGATGGACTTTATTGGAATTTTATATAAAAAAATAAAAAATTTTTTCAAGCAAATTTTCGACTATCTATGATGGTAAAAATATTAGAAAAGATTGATAAAGAAAGAAAAGAGAGAATATTTACAGCAGCTAAAAAATTTATAAAAGAAAACACATATGCCAATTAAAGTATTTTTTAATGATTCATGTAAAGTCTGTAGATTGGAAATAAATCATTATAAAAAAATTTCAAATAGTGATTTAGAGTGGGTAGATATTACAAACAACAAAGAGGCCCAATTAATAACCTCAAAAACACCATCTGAACTTTTAAGAAGATTGCACGTAATTGAAGGTGGTAAGGTTATTTCAGGTGCTGGTGCTTTCTTAGTTGTTTGGTCTAAAATACCTAGATACAATATTCTCTATAAGATCCTTAAAATAAAACCATTATTTTTTATTTTTCATTATATTTATGAATTTGTTGCTTTTTTTTTGTTTCTGAAAAATAAAAATCAACTTAAAAATATGTAATGAAAAAGTTCGATCTACCTGCAAAAATTTGCCCTATCTGTAAGAGGTCTTTTAACTGGAGAAAGAAATGGAAGCTTAATTGGGGTAGAGTTAAATACTGTTCAAAGAAATGTGCTGGATCAAATTAATTCAATTGAAATTTTGCTAATATTTTGGGTATGTTTGACTTGAAGTTAAAATAACCCTTATTAGAAAAATTCCAACAAAATATATCTTCATCTCTAGTAATAAAATTTAAATTTAATTTTTTTTCTTTAACCATTTTTTTTAAAAAAGACATATTCTCACCTATTGATGGATAAACAATATCAAAATTTTTTAAATTTTCTAATATTTCTTCTATTTTATTTTCGTTGATTAATTCAAAATTATCATCAATTTTTTTTAATTGATCTTTCATGATGTTTTTTTTATAGTTTAAAACTTTTGAATCTAGCTTTAATGATCTGCTTTGATTTTCAAGTAAAATAAAATAAATTTTTTTATAATCTTTTATTTTTAGATTCTCTACACTTAAATCATTTTCAAAAACTATTAAATAATCGTTTCTATTGTTATTTTTTTGTATTTCAATTGGAGAAATTTTATATTCTCTATTGTCAACTAAAGGAAGAGCATTTTCTATGAGCTCAATATTTTGATATTTTTTATTTAAAAATTTATTAATGTTCCAAGATTGTGCAAGGTAGTGTTTTCCTTTTGTTTGTAAGCCCCCAACCCATCTCCAGCTTAAAGTGTTAGATGCAGCATCACCATCAAGGAGATACTTCATAAAAAATTCTGCACCTTTTTGCCAGGGTAAGCCTAAAGTAAAAATCCAGATACTTGCAAACCACATGCGTGCATGATTGTGTAAATAATTATATTCTTTAATTTCTTTAACCCAGTCATTAAAACATTCTATTTTTGTTTGTCCGTTAATTGCTAGATGGTAGTTCTTACTCTCCTCAATAATATTTAGATCTTCTATAAAATCAGTCCACACTTTTGGTCTAAGCTCTAACCAACCCTTCCAATAAACCCTCCAGTAAATTTCTTGAATATATTTTTCAACTTTTTGATACGGATGTTTACTTAAAACTTTTTTTGAAATTTCATACTCATTAATAAGTCTGTGTGAAATATAAGGAGAAAGGCACGAAACATTTTTTCTTTCTATTGGACCAAAATCGAGATTTCTTTTTGAAGAATAATTTATAATATCGTTATTAATAAAATTATCTAAAGACTCTAAAGCTTTCTCCCTAGAGGTGTAAAATTTCATTAAATTATATTTCCCTTTTTAGTTGGGGCCGAAACAATGGTGGTAAACCAACAATTATTACAGTTCTTGATAGTGTTTTTTTCCAAATGCCACTCATAAAGATACATCTTTTTATCACTAGATATAAGCTCTACTTCATAAATATATTTCATTTGTGATTTCATGATTAATTTAATTTTATGAGATTCATGGTTTAATAGAAATTTATATTGGTCTCCAAGTAACATTTTTTGAAACCTTTCATACGGACCTGTAATTTTTTTATTTTCAGGATGTGCAAATTCCCAGGTCTGCTTAATTCCAGAGTTTTTGATTGGCTTGTTATTTTTTTTTAATGCATCCAATTGAATTTTTATTACATCATAAGCAGTTAAATGTTTAGTAGGTTTAATAATATCTGCGTATAAAAAATTTGTAAAATTTAATATAATTACGAATATGAAGTATTTTTTTAATTCCATAATTTTTTTAATATTTCTTCTCTTTGACAGGCGGATTTATATGCCAGGTATCTTAAAAAATTATTTTGATAGTAGTCTTGATGATAGTCTTCTGCGGTATAAAACTTTTCAAATTCCCAAACTAGAGTTACAATTTTTTTCTTATTAAATTTTTTTTCTATACTAATTATTGAATTTTCTATAAGTTTTTTTTGTTTTATATTCTCGTAAAATACAACTGATCTGTAGCTTTTTCCTTTATCACAGAATTGTCCGTTAGCATCAAAAGGATCTATATTTACCCAAAAAACTTTTAATAACTCCTGGTAATTAGTTAGCTTAGGGTCGTAATAAACTGCAATGGCCTCTACATGTCCCGTGTCTTTATAGGTAACTTGTTTGTAAGTTGGATTTTTTACATGTCCACCAGAGTATCCAGATATTGATTTTACAACTCCTTTTACTTTATCAAATGATTCTTCCATGCACCAAAAGCAACCACCTGCAAAATAGGCTTTTTTATATTCATTTTTACCTATTGCAGAAGTCACAGTAAGTGGGCCAGCTAAAGAATTTAATATATTGAGGTTAAATAGAATAATTATAAAAAAAATAATTTTTATCATATATTAATTATATAGTTTTCTTTAAACTAAAGGTAATATTATATTTATGAAAAAACTACCAAGCTGTGATGATTGTGGAGAGAGCGAGACTATTCTTACTCAAATTAGTAATTGTGGCGACGTAAAGTTTCTTTGTTCGGATTGTTATCAATTAAAATATCTTGAAAAGGATTCGGTTAAATCAAATGAAGTTTTGAATTATGTTGAGATTAATAATATTTGTGAAGAATGTAAAAAAATTGATGAAAACGTAAAATCTAATTTAATTATGCACGGTTACAAAGTTTGTAATAGTTGCAAAATATCAAAAACTTTATTTCCTATCTAAAAATTTCTAGTGATAGATAGAATTGCCAGAAGAATAAAAGCCTGTGCAAACCAAGAAATGATAACTATTCCAAGGGCTTTCCATAAACTCTTATAGTTTAAGGTTTCTTTAACAGCTACAACCATACAAACCAACATCCAAAATGCTGACCCTATAAAAGTAACTGCCATTAAATCTTCATTAAAACCAAAAACTCTAATTATTCCAGGTGCACTTGAAAACCCAATGGCTCTTAAAAGAGCAGATTGAGTAGTCTTAGTTTTGGCATCTGGAAATAGTTTAACACCAACAAAGTAAACAATATAAGCCCACACAAACCAGCTTATTAATGAAAAAATAGGTGCTAATATAAAGTTACTGGTTCCTAATGACGTTGCGCCAATACCAGCTGCAGAACTTGACAATATAACCACTAAAGCTGCCCAAATAGTTGCATCTTTATCCTTTTGGACTTCATTAAATACTTCAGGATCAATTTTAAAAGATCGAAAGATTCTATTAAAAAACAATGAGGTCATTTTATTTTTTTGTTAAATTAGCCTTTCTATTAAGTAAAATATTTTAAATAACTGATAATTGTATATAACGTAAATATAAAAATTAAAATGAAAAGATTTGAACCCATATATAATGGTTTATCGGCTGGATTTGTCATATTCATATTGTCGATATTAACTTTTGATTCATCAGTAGGCGTATGGTTGATGTTTTCATTCGGTTCTACTGCTTTAATCTTGTTTGTTTTTCATGATAGTGAATTTGCAAAAGCAAAAAATGTTTTTTTTGGTCACCTAATTTCAATTTTCATTGGTATTTTGTTTAATCATTACATGGGAATCTCAGCCATCTCTTTAGGGTTGTCTGTTGCGCTTTGCGTAACGTTAATGATGTATCTAAAAATAGTTCACCCCCCTGCTGCCGCTAATCCAATTATCGCTTTATTTGCAGATGTATCTTTTGAGTTTATTTTATTTCCGGTGATATCTGGTTGTATTGTTTTAATAGTTTCGTCATCTTTTATCAATAGAACCATACTAGAAAGAAAGCCTTCTAATTTAATACTACGATCGAAAAATTTAAGATCAAAGCGTAAGAAGACCAAAAAAAATAAGGCAAAGTAATATAAAAGCTCAACTTATCTTTAATAAAATAAATTTTCATTAATACAACAATAAAAATTAAAATAATCATTAAATTTAGCAAGGCTAATTCAATTTGATGAAATCCAAAAAAAACAATGCTCCATAAACCGTTAAAAAACAAATGAACAAAGTAAATTATTAGAATTTTTTGATCAAAAAAATTGACCCATACTCTCCAAATAGCAATTGACATCAGAACATATAGGGTTGACCACACTGGTGCAAATACCCAGCTAGGCGGATTAAAGCTGGGTAGTATTATTTCTGAATACCAAGGTTCTTTAAACGATGCAGTTACAAAACCTCCAACACCTGAAGCAATAAATGTAATAGTTAATATTAAAAATAAAGATAAATATTTATTCTTAGTCATTTTATGATGTATAACTAATTTATGTTAGAAAATCAGAAAAAAATTTGGATTACTGGAGCGAGTAGCGGAATAGGTAAAGCTCTTGCAGAAAAGTTTGCGTTGGAAGGATGGAGAGTTGCCGTATCAGCTAGAAGAAAAGAAATTTTAGATGAAATGGCTAATAATGAAAATATATTTTCATACCCTTTAGATGTAACAAATCAAATACAATTAAATGAAATTTCTTCAAAAATTATAAATGATTTTGGTGGCCTTGATTTATGCGTTTTTTCTAGCGGTACATATGATCCAAAGTTAGAACAGGAAATAAATATTAAACAAAATAAGTTTGTGATGGAAACAAATTTTTTTGGGGTCTTGTACTGCATTAAATCTGTAGAGAAATATTTCAAAGACAAGAAAGATGGTCATATTTCAATAGTTTCATCTGTTGCAGCTTATAGGGGTCTACCTAATTCAAGTGGGTACGGACCATCAAAAGCCGCTTTAACTAATTTAAGCGAAAGTTTATACTTTGATTTTAAAAAATATAACGTAAGAATTTCACTTGTTTCACCGGGGTTTATAAAAACACCGCTCACTGAAAAAAATAAATTTCCAATGCCATTTATTAAGTCGCCAGAATTTGCTGCAGAAAAAATGTTTAATGGACTGACTAAAAGTACAGCTTTTGAAATTCACTTTCCAAAAGAATTAACCTTATTTTTAAAACTTTTAAGAATTTTACCGTATCGTGCGTATTTATTTTTAATTAACAGATTTGTTAAACGAGATTAAGAATTTAATTTAATTTAATTTATCGGGATTATCCAAGTCAAGTTCCAATTTTTTTTTTTTTTCTTCTTCTTTTGCTTTAAGTCGTTCTTCCATTAAAAATTGTTCTTCGTCTTTTTTTTTTCGTTCTGCGTCAAATTTTATTTCCCATTCTTTTATTCTCTCATCTTCTATTTTTGCTTTTTTTTCATCTTCTATATCTCTGTTTCTTTTTTCTTCATCTTTAAATTTTTGTTCAGCTTCAAATCTTTTTCTCTCATCTGCGTCACGTTTTCTTTGTTCGTCATCTCTAACTCGTTGTTCTTCATCTCTAACTCTTTGCACAGCTTCAAGTCTTTTTCTTTCGTCGGTATCTCTAATTCTTTGTTCTTCGTCTCTAATTCTTTGTTCTTCATCTCTTATTCTTTTTTCTGAAACTTCTCTTAATCTTAACTCTTCTTCTCTTAATCTTTTCTGCTCAAATCTAATTCTTTTTTCTTCATCTTTTTTTCTCTTTTCTTGATCTTGTAGTCTTTGTTCGGCTTGTTCTTTTAATTTTTGTTCTGCAACTTTTAGTTTTAGCTCTTCCTCTTTAAGTCTTAGTTCGTGCCTTTTTATCTTTAATTCTTCATCTTTAATTCTTTTTTTTTCTTGATTTCGAATTTTTACAACTTCAATTTTAGCAAGTCTTTCTCTTTGTTTTTGTTTGCTTATTAGTTCTTTTAATTTTTGCCGTGCTTTAAATTGTGCTGATGTTTTTATTTTTTTAAGTTTTTTAACTTTTTTTCTCTTGTTGCTTAATTTTTTATAAGTTTTGTCAAAATTTATTCGGACTTTTTTGGTTAATTTACTTAATGTAAATTTTTGAGAAAAATTTTTTTTTGTTTTTTTAAAATTTTTTTTAATTTTTTTAATCTTCATTTATATTTTAAATTTACTATAAAAATTAATTTCTGCAAGAACTCAGGTTTAAACACCTGTTGATATTGGGTCGATTAATTAAAATTTACAACTAATCTTTGAAATTAATGTAGAATTTATTGTAGTAAGCTTTCTATCTACCGAATATTCCTAGTTTAACATCGTAATCAACGGCAATTCCATATTTTGGATCGTCATCACTATCTACTACTAGTTGTCCGGATCTGCTTAACAATTTATGACAATCTCTTGTTAAATGTCTAAGTTTAACTTTTTTACCAATAGCATTGTATTTATCGGCAATATCTTCGATTGCTTTTAACGCTGATTGGTCGATTATTTTTGATCTAGCAAAATCAATAATAATAACAGCAGGATCTTTTGTTGGTTTAAAAATTTCTAGAAAACTATTAGTAGAACTAAAAAAAAGCGGTCCTTCAATCTCATAAACTTTAGCCCCTTTTTCTCTTATCGATGGTCTTTCAATTGCCCTAATTCTCGAGGCTGATTCCCATGCAAATACTAAAGCAGAAAAGATTACTCCCACAATTACTGCTACTGCTAAATCTGCCGCTACTGTTACGGCGGTAACAAGAATAATTACAATTGCATCACTTTTCGGTACTAAGAAAAGTATTTTTAATGAGTTCCAGGCAAAAGTACCAATGACAACCATAAACATAACTCCTACTAACGCAGCTATTGGTATCATCTCGATTAGGGAAGAGGTGTATAAAATAAATATTAATAAAAATAAAGCTGCTGTTATTCCTGCAATACGTGTTCTTCCTCCGGACTTAACGTTAATCATTGATTGTCCAATCATCGCGCAACCCCCCATGCCTCCAAAAAATCCTGTTACTGTATTTGCTAAACCTTGTGCTAAACATTCTTGGCTTGCTCCACCTCTTTTATTTGTAATTTCACCCACTAAGTTAAGTGTTAACAAGCTTTCAATTAATCCAATAGCTGCCAATATAAATGCATATGGAAAGATAATTTTTAAAGTATCTAAATTTAATGGGACATTAGGAATTAAAAAATTAGGTAATCCACCTTTAACACTGGCAAGATCGCCAACGCTTGGTATGTCGATTTTAAATGCTAAAACTAATCCAGTAGTTAATAGAATTGCAACTAATGTCGCTGGCAAAGCTTTTGTTATTTTAGGTAACAGCCAGATAACCGACATAGTTAATATAACAAACCCAACTGAGTAAACTAATGTATTTCCTGTTATCCAAACTGAATCGCCAAGAGAATTAATTGTTTTAAATTGACTGATTTGAGAAATGCCAATTACTATTGCTAGTCCGTTAACAAATCCTAACATTACTGGCTGAGGGACCATTCTAATAAATTTTCCCAGTTTAAAAATACCGGCAATTAACTGTATTATGCCCATTAAAATTACTGTCGCAAATAAATATTGAGCACCATGATCTGCAACCAACGCAACCATAACAACTGCCAGTGCTCCTGTAGCACCTGAAATCATACCGGGTCGGCCACCAACTAGTGCAGTAATTATTCCAACAATAAATGCAGCATAAAGACCAGACAAAGGAGTAACACCAGCAACAAATGCAAATGCAATAGCTTCAGGAACTAAGGCTAAAGCTACCGTTAATCCTGCTAAAATTTCTATCCTAAATAATGTAAAAATCGCTCCATCTTTTGGAATGTAATTTTTTGCATTAAAACTAATAGATTTTGCTATATCTAAAAGTGCTTGTGATGAAACTTCAGATGGAGGTCTTCCTTTTTTCAAAAATACTTTCTAATTTATTTATTTTATAACTGTCTTGCTAATTTTCTTACTTTTTCCATTTCTTTTTTAAATTTTTCTTCTTTCATGCCAGGTAGGACTTCGTAAAATCTTGCGTATTCAATCTTCATGCCACCAAGCTTAAGGACACCCGCTTTAATTCTTCTGAAAGGCATGTTTTGAAACCAAGTTTGAATAGAAAAAATATTTCCTCCATATGACATAGACATAATAGCTAGTTTGTTTTTCATTGCTCCGGCAACAGGGTAACCCCAATTACCAACAACTTTTTTAAAAGCAAAAAACCATTTAGGTGCAAGCACAAGATCAATCCAATTTTCCAAAATAGCAGTTGCTCTAAGGTTGTAGCAAGGTGAAATTAAAAACATTACATCCGATCCTTCTAATCTTTTTCTATAATCAAGAACTTGTTCATTTGGTGAGCTTCCGTCAAAAAAGTTTAATTGTTTTTCCTCATATAGATTTATTAAATCTATTTCGTGACCACATTTTTGTGCTTCGTCTATAAAAGTATCTCTAACTGATGAATTAAAAGATGTTTTACTATTGTGATGTCCAAAAACAATAAAGATTTTTTTAGACATGTAACGTTTATTTAACGAAATCTTTTATTCTTTGAAGAGTTGTTTTTTCAGGTCCATCATACTTTATTGAATACGATTGAGTTTTTGTAAGGACCTGAATGCCTTTAGTAAAAATAAAAATAAAGAAAATTAGAAAAAATACTACAAATATTT
>Ga0307986_10003633_pt1 | contig 10650 bp, 7 predicted proteins | sample EllFjometageno82_FD_203170 | JGI IMG/M metagenome (GOLD analysis project Ga0307986, IMG submission 203170) | Marine microbial communities from Ellis Fjord, Antarctic Ocean - #82 | ecosystem: Environmental > Aquatic > Marine > Unclassified | place: Southern Ocean | collected 2014-10-09
CTGCGCCTAAGTAGCGAGATAAGCTTAAGGCAGGTGCGCCAAAGTTTAATCCTGAGTCCACATCATCACCTTGAAGATTAATAAGGTCTATCCCGACTGATATTGCCCAGGGATTCTCAGCAGTTTGAGAAATTCCTAATTGCAAAGACAATAATAAAGTTAGACTGAAAAATGTTTTAACAAAATGACTCATACAAAAAATTTATAATAGTTAAGTAGCTCAAAAATAAGAAAGTTATTACGCAAATAAGAATAGTCTTAGCACAATAATTGTGATATTGATATTAATTATTACTCTAAATCCTTTCCAGGCTTAAAAATTTTAGGAAATTTCTTTTCAATCCAATCTGGAATATAATTTTGATTTTTATCTTCTTCCATTCCTGTTGCAGTGGATATAACGGCATATAAAATAACACCTCCAACTAAGACTATAGCACCGATAATTACAATTGTTATTTCACTCATAATTTATTATTTAATATGTAAAGTACAAAAAAAAATTGTTTTAGTTTATAAATTATAAATTGAAGGCTTTCATTAAGTCCTCATCCAGTATTTTTTTTAAATAAAAAAGCAATTCTTTTGCATGATCAATTGAAAATACTAGTGGCGGTTTTATCTTTAAAACATTATTATCAGGCCCATCAGTACTCATTAAAATTCCATGATCTTTCATTCGATTTACTAAGTAAGAAGCATGTAGCCCAAGTGGAATTAAATTTGAATCTACCAATTCTATTCCCAGAAAAAGCCCTTGTCCACGAATATCCCCTATTATTGGATATTTTTTTGAAAGTATTTGAAGTTCTTTTTTTAAAAATTTTCCGACGAATAACGCATTTTCCTGAAGCTTTTCTTCCTCTAATACCTCCAAAACTGTTTGTGAGATAATTGAAGAAACAGGATTTCCTCCAAAAGTGTTAAAAAATTCCATTCCATTAGCAAATTTTTCAGCAACATCAATTGTACAAGCAACTGCAGCAATAGGATGTCCATTTCCTAATGGTTTACCTATCGTAACAATATCTGGAACTACATCGTGTAATTGAAATCCCCAATAATTACTTCCTATTCTTCCAAGTCCTGTTTGAACTTCATCAGAAATACATAATCCTCCTGCATTTTTAACTAAGCTATAGGCTTCTTTTAAGAATCCTTTAGGCAATTCAATTTGTCCACCACAACTAATAATTGGCTCTACAATAAATGCTCCAACTTGCTGATTAGAATTTTTAATTTGATTAATTAAGTCCTCAATTTCCTTAGCATATAAATAGCCTGTATTTTCTCCTGTATATTTTCCTCTAAAAGAATCAGGTAATGGAAAAACATGAACGTTTTTTGGTGCTCCAGCACCACCCTTTCCATCAAATTTATAGGAACTAATATCCACACACATATTTGTGTTTCCATGATAACCAGCTTCTGATACTATAATTTCTTCAGATTTTGTAACTGTTTTGACCATTCGAATTGCCAATTCATTAGCCTCACTTCCTGAATTAACAAAATGTATAACTACCAATTCAGGTGGTAATTTTCCAATAAGTCTTTTGGCTAAGGTGGTTATATGTTCATGTAAGTACCGAGTGTTAGTGTTTAGTAATCCCATTTGTAACTGACCAGCTCTAACAACCTTAGGGTGCTCATGACCTACATGTGCAACATTATTTACGGTATCTATAAATTTTCTTCCCTTATTATCGATTAAATACACCCCTTCACCTCTAACAAAGTGAATTGGTGTTTTATATTGTAAACTCATTCCTTTTCCTAAATAGACCTCTCTATCACTCTGTATTTTTTTTTCTATAGAATTAAAATGAGTATTTAAAATAGTTTCTTTAAATAATAGATTAGGGTCAGGGCAGATTCCACTCCATATCTTTTCTTGATTTGGAAAACACACACCAGGAAAATCGTTTTTAAAATTTAAGAGCGACAACATTACCTGAAAATGTAAATGAGGTGCCCAATTTCCATTTTCTTTTGAACTACCTATTATTGAAAGTTCTTGACCTTTTTTTATATAATCATCAGGTTTATAGCTTAATACACTAGCAACATCCAAATGACCATAGAGTGTGAAAAATTGAAAACCTGGAACTTGATGCCTTAAAACTAACATTCCCCCATATGCTTTTTCTCCCTGGTCGTTTAAAGCCATGACCACATGACCATCAAGAAAACTGAAGACAGGTGTAGACGCTGGTACCCAAAAATCAATGCCTAAATGAATGGAACGATTTTCAGTCCCCGAATTACCAATTTTGTCATATACAGAAGAAGTGTATAACGATCTGGGCTCTAAATAACCTCCAGAAATAATCGCATTAGGATGTTTTTTTTGAAGTTTATCTAGTTTAAACTGAAAAAGATCTAAATCATTAAATTCATGTTGTTGACCAATCCATGTACTTGACACGCTTAAATCTATAAGATGAACTTCTTCAATCTTTAATGAAAAAAATAGTTCTGAAAGACTTATTTTCTGTTGAATTGTCCAATCAGTAAAAGAAATAAAATCTGGGTGAGAATAGAGGTTACAAGCTGTTCTAAAACTAAAATGCGCAAAATCAGGATCAATTGTTATCCAATTCTGTAATAATTCCCATGCAGGTTTTTCACTAATTGACAAATACTCATTTTCAGGTTCTGTAATTTTATTAAGAGCAGATTTAGTAACTGAAATGATTAGACGTATCGCAATACAGGAATATAAAAGAGATAGTTCCTCTTCTTTTAGGGGAAAGGCGCTATGATATCCTTGAACAATCGGTAGAGCTGCTGTTAATGGATCGTTTTTATACATTATCGCATAAGAACAACAGATGGCTAAATCATTTATTGTTTGAGTATAAATTGCATCTCCAAAATCTATAATTGAAGTGACAGAAGGGTATTCAAGATCTTTTGAAACAATACAATTATTGTCGTTTACATCGTTATGAACAACGCTCTTTCTTAAATTATTGTATAGTGGTTTTAATGAAGAAAAAATATCTAAAAAATATATCAGCATTGAAGCCTGTTCATTATTAAACAAATACAAATACTCCCTAGTCCATTCTGCCCCTGCAATATCCCAATCGAAAAAACGATGAGCTTTATGATGTTTATAATTTTGTAAATCTTTTGTGAGACTTCCTGCCTTTTCTCCCATGCTATGGCGGAGATAATCTGTTTTTGGATTTACGGTGCTCCAAATTCTTCCATAAACCCAAGAAAGAATGCGAACAGCTCTTTGGGCTCCATTTTGATCTTTAAAAAAAGAAATCTCTTTACCTTCATTGTTTAAGATAACCTTTGGAAGATCTTTTTGTGTTGACTGTTTGTTAAGGTATTGTAAAATGTTTTGTTGAAATTCTAAATATTCAATATTATAATTAGACGGAGCTATCTTTAAAATAAAACTTAATCCTTCATTTGTTTCTAACTTATAATTAAAGTCAATCTCTCCAGGAAGAACGGAAAGTGTTCCCTCAATGCTATATAGGTCTTTTGCTATTTTTTTTATAAATGATAGACTTATCTCCAAGATGAAAGAACTATATATTTAAATTTTAAGGTAATGAAATATTACGAAAATATCACAGAATGCTAGTTTATAGGAATAAAATCTCTTTGAATATTTGGAGTTCTTAAATGACTCATGGCTTTTCTACGCTCCACAACTAATCGATCTTTAATTCCAAAAGAAAGGGGGTCACCTTGAAAAGAAACTTTCCAAATCTTCCCTTTTTTAGAATCTGAAATATATAATGAACCGTCGGGACCTTCAGATAATCCCATCGGGCGGTAGGTGGCATCTTCCATATTTATAATTATTTCTTGTTCTGAAAAACCATCTGCAAATACCTCCCAACGACCAAAAGGTTTTCCATTTTCAAAAGGAATAAAAGCAACTATATATCCAGCTTGAGGATATGGCTCCCTATTTGTCGAACCATGAAATGCAACAAATGCACCTTTTTTATAATGAGCAGGAAACTGCTCTCCTTTGTAAAATAATAAATCATTTGGGGCCCAGTGTGCTGGCATTGCCATAATAGGGCTTTCATAACCATGTTCTGATTCTCGATAACCATCACCACCATACTCAGGTGCTAACATTCGCTTCTGCTTAAATGGATCATAATAAGTATATGGCCAACCATAATTTTTACCCTCTTTAATTATTAAAAATTCTTCAGCTGGTAAAACAGAATTATCCCACTCAGAATAATATAAAGGTGCATGGTTATGCAAATAATCTCGACCATGATTTAAGGCATATAATTGATCGTCTTGCGTATTCCATGATAAGGCAACAATACTTCTTAAACCTGTAGCGAAAAGTTCTCCATCTGCTTGCTTTTGATTTGGAGTAGCTTCATCAAATTTCCAGATTCCTCCTAATATATCAAGCTGTGAACAAGGATACTCTCCTTTTACTACAGAAGTTGCATCAGTATAAGTAATGGATTGATCTTCACAAACATTTGTAGGAGCGCTAAAAGTTACATACATACCACCTAAATTATCAAACGCTATCGATTTAGCATTGTGCCATCGGATAGGAAAATCATCAATCATTATTACCTCTGGCTCACCTTCTGGGATTAATTGTCCCTCTATAAGTTTTTGACGATATACAACCAACTCTGAACTATAATACAAATACCCATTGTGAATACGCATTTCTGTTGCAAACCTTCCATCGTTAGGATAATTCCCAAATCGTTTTATGATATCCGCTATACCATCTCCGTTAAGATCACGCAGCACAACATTTCCGTTGGATCCGTTTTCTACACTAAGTTTAACGTAAACATCACCATTATCATTAACCGCCAAATGACGGGAAGGACCAATACTGTCTGCTAAAACTGATGCTTTAAAGCCTGTGGGTAAGATCAGTCCACCGTTACTAATTCTTCTATTTTGTGAGGGATTTTGATGAATGTCTTTTTGACATTGATAAAAAAAAATTATTAGTAAAAAAAATGATTTTTTCATGACAAAAATATAGCGAAAAGTGACCCAGAAGGGATTCGAACCCCTAACCGTCAGAGCCGAAATCTGATATTCTATCCAGTTGAACTACTGGGCCAATTTAAATTCAAAAGTAAAGATTATTTGAGCAATGTGACTGCTTCTTCAGTTTTTTTTAAACTTCAAAAATAATCAATTCAATATAAAAGGTCGTTAAAGCTATTCTAAGGTAATATCCCTTTGATTTAATAGAAAAGCGACTGAAATAGATTATGGGTTGCTAATAAATGAAAAAAATACTTGTCATTAATAACAAGTATCGAAATAAATCAAAAAATACTTACAAAATAAAAACTTAATAAACAATTTGATTACAAGCGAATCTATAGGTCATAATTTTAAACTATTTTGAAGTTTAATGTAACATGCACAATATATTATTGATAAAAAAACATCCTAATAATTAAAAAATATTATTAAATCATGCTACATAATGTTTTAAGTATTCTTAGGATCTTATTCATGTTTATATTTAAAAGAAAACCCACTCATAGAGGAGGTTTTTACTTGTTAGGCATTTTATTTTATTAAAAAAATCTTTTATAATCAACCTATTTAGTTATGCGCCAAGCTTTTGTTTCACCAGGCTAGCTATTAGCTTTCTGTCAGCTCTACCTGCTAATTGAGCAGAGGCCATACCCATTACCCTTCCCATATCTTTTAAGTTATCTGCCTTTGTTTTAATTATGATTTCTGAAATAATTTTATCAACTTCTTTTTCTGAAAGCTGAGCGGGAAGAAACTCAATAATCACTTTAGCTTGAGCTTCTTCCGGTTCTGCCAGATCATCCCTAGCCTGCTCTCTATAGATTGCAGCGCTTTCTTTACGTTGTTTCACTAAGCGCTGAAGAAGTATTATAGACTCATCATCATTAAGCTCTTTAGTGCCAGATCTTGCAGTTTGCAAAAGAAGAACCCCGGATTTAATTGCACGTAATGCCTCTAATCGGACACCATCTTTTGCTCGCATTGCATTTTTAATTTCATCAGTAAGATTACTTAAAATTCCCATAAAATATTAATTAGTCAACATTATCGTGTAAAAAAGAATTATTTGAGCGAAGTTGTAAATCATTATTCTCATCATTGCTCAAAGAAGTTCGTGACGGTAAATCTGGCATGTCACAATCTAAATCTATGCCTTGCCTTTTGTAAGCAGGCTCTTTTTCTATATCATCAACACGTTGTAATTGGTGTTTGAATTTGTGGTTAAATGCTTTTAAATGCTCTCTTCGCATTTCGCTTTGAGAAGTTATACTTTCACTTATAGACTGCTCAAAAGGATCTATTTCAGCTGTTAAATCGAACTCAGAATCATTCTCCTTAATAATTGATTTTTCAATATCTAGAGGAGTTTCCTCTTTGATTTCAAAAGTTACCTCCAAAGAAGCTTCATCAAAATCTTGGGTTAAATTAGTTGAAGTTTCTAAAAGTTGCTCTTCCTCTAAATGTAGCATTTGAGATTCTTCAGCTGTAACCTTGTTAAGAGGTAATTCAAAATCTAATTGAATTTGATTTTCTTGATCTAAAACTTCAGGATCTACTACATCTATATCAGACAGGACATCTGTTAAATCATTAATAATAAATTCTTCAGCCAAAGATTCATCTGAAACATTTATATTTAAAGAGGGTGGAGTATCCTTAATTACTGGTGAATCTATTTCAAATTGGGGTTCGAAAAATGAATCATCTAAATTAATTTCTTCTAGTTCAGAGGCCTTTTTATTCACTATTTTTTCAGCATTAATTTCTTCGTGTTTTGGGATAAAAGCGTTTACTTTATAAGAAGCTTCAGATTCTTCTTTGATAGGAATTTCTTTAGTCCCCTGAAAATTAACATGATTACTAACAACTTCATAGTCTACATCTAAGTCATATAAAATAGTATTCATTTCTATCAAAATTTCTTCTGAGGTATCTTCTCTTGTTTGATTAATTTTATTTGGTTTAGCTCGGATATTTTCTCTTTCTAAGTGATGATTTTCATAGGAATTAGTTAGTCCAGAAATATGATTTTCATCACTCAAATCATGTGTTATTTTTTGATCAGCTTCAAGAGTATGAATTATTTTCTTAGCCTCTGTATTGGATATTTCATTTTGTTGTTCCTGTCCAAAGCCTGTAGCAATTACTGTTACAGATATTTCATTTCCTAAACTTTCATCTTCCCCTACACCCATAATAATATTGGTGTGATTACCCGCTTCAGCTTGAATAAAATCATTAATCTCTCCAATTTCATCAATGGTAATTTCGTCTGACCCTGAAACAATTAACAACAGTACATTTTTACATCCTGTTATTTTATTATCATTTAAAAGTGGAGAATCTAAAGCCTTAACTATAGCTTCTTGTGCACGATTACTTCCTGAAGCTAGACCAGATCCCATAATGGCAGTACCCGAATTGGTAAGTACTGTTTTTGCATCTTTAAGGTCAATATTCTGAGTATAATGATGGGTAATAACTTCTGCAATTCCTCTGGCAGCAGTTGCTAGAACTTCATCCGCTTTTGCAAAGCCTGCTTTAAACCCAAGATTTCCATAAACTTCTCTAAGCTTATTATTATTAATTACTATAAGAGCATCAACAGAAGCTTTTATTTTTTCTAACCCTCTCTGAGCTTGTTCCAACCTTAGTTTTCCTTCAAACTGAAATGGCATAGTCACAATACCTACTGTCAATATATCAAGTGATTTGGCCATTTGGGCAATTACTGGAGCTGCACCCGTTCCTGTTCCACCGCCCATTCCTGCTGTAATAAATATCATTTTAGTTTGGGTAGAAAGTATCGATTGTATTTCTTCTTGACTTTCTAGAGCAGCTCTTGCTCCTACTTCAGGATTTGCTCCCGCACCCAATCCCTCAGTTAAACTTGCCCCTAATTGTATTTTTGTAGGCACTCCACTCTCTGCTAAAGCTTGAGCATCTGTATTACTAACAATAAAATCTACTCCTTTTATTCCTTGTTGAAACATATAATTGATAGCATTACTTCCTCCTCCTCCGACACCAAGCACCTTGATTGCATTGCTTCTATTCTTTGGCAAATCAAAATTAATCCCTTTTGTTTCTTCTTGATCCATGTTATGATATTGATTATGCATTATCTAAAAATTCTTTTAATCGTTCTCCAAATCGGTCTAAGATTGACTTTCGTGCAATATTAATGTCTTTTGCAGGAGTATCTCCTTCCTGTGTTTCTTCATCAATATTTTCATTAACAGAAATTACATCAGAAGGATTGCTATGTTCTAATGCATTCATCAAAAGTCCTACTGCAGTTGCAAAAAGTGGACTTGAAACACTGTCCTGAGTATCACCTGCTAAATGCTCACTTGGATATCCAACACGAGTATCCATTCCAGTAATATATTCTACTAATTGCTTCAAATGCTTTAATTGACTTCCACCTCCAGTAAGAACAATTCCAGCAATTAATTTCTTTTTTTGTTCGTTATGGCCATAATTTTTAATCTCTAAAAATACTTGCTCAATAATCTCAACCACACGAGCATTAATGATCTTAGAAAGAGTTTTAAGTGAAATTTCTTTTGGATCCCTTCCTTGCAGTCCAGGAATAGAAACAATTTCTGTATCTCTATTTTCACCTGGCCATGCAGAGCCAAATTTTGTTTTTAAGAGTTCTGCTTGTTTTTCAATGATGGAACAACCCTCTTTTATGTCTTCAGTAATAACATTACCTCCAAATGGAATTACTGCTGTATGCCGAATAATTCCATCTTTAAAAATAGCTAAGTCAGTTGTACCTCCTCCAATATCGATCAACGCAACACCAGCTTCTTTTTCTTCAAAGCTCAATACAGCCTCTGAGGATGCTAAGGGTTCTAAAGTAATGTTTTCCATATTTAGTCCTGCACTTTTTATGCATCGTCCAATATTTTTTATAGAAGAAACTTGTCCAACGACTACATGAAAATTAGCTTCCAATCTACCACCGTGCATTCCAATTGGCTCTTTAATTTCTCCCTGCCCATCTACTTTATATTCTTGTGGTAGAACATGAATAATTTCCTCACCTGGAAGCATTACAAGCTTATAAACTTGTTGAATTAACTGTTGAATATCTTCATCGTTAATAACTTCTTCGGGATTTTTACGAGTAATATAATCACTGTGCTGAATACTTCTAATATGCTGTCCAGCAATACCCACAACTACATCATGGATTTCCTGTTTTGAATTAATTATAGCATCCTCAACTGCTTGCTGGATGGACTGAATAGTTTGTGTAATATTATTTACAACACCCCTATGCACGCCAAGACTTTTGGATTTCCCCATCCCTAAAATTTCAACTTTATTGAATTCATTTTTTTTGCCCACCAAAGCGACTATTTTGGTAGTACCAATATCGAGACCAACTGAAATATTTGTTTGTTCCATAATTTTATAATGTTGTTGCCACTACTTGATTTGTGTAGGTTAAATTTATTTTCTGATAATTCATTAAACTATCCTGTATATTCTGAAAGGCACAAAAAACTTTAAGTTTTTCTATTTTTTCGTATAAATCATTTTCATTTCCCAACACAATTTCAAAAGGGTAAGATTTTAATTTTAAATGATAAGAAGCACCATCTAAATAGAGTGTCTTAAGTTCAGATTTCATGAATGTATCTATTTTTAAACGTTCAATTAGAATTGCTACATTTATTATAGAAGCATCAATAGTATCTGTCTTGAAAATAGGAAGCTGACTGTTTTTAAATTTTACAAATGGAAAAGTAACGCCCGATGCGTCTGCATAAAAAGACGGAACTGAGTTAATTTTAAAAGTTGGTATTCTTTCTGTTATTGAAACAGAAAGCTGTCCTTTTGGCAACACAAATAATTCTGCGTTTTGAATTTCATTAATTTGATTTAACTGTTTTTCAAGCATATTCAAATCTAAACTATCTTTAAACTGAACAGACTTTCCTCTGAAATTTTGTGTTAACAATTTATCAACCAAAATAGTGTCTAAGAAACGCGGGGAATGTGTGAATGAAATATTAACATTATTGACAACTCTGATCATATTTTTTTGGTGTGAAAAATATACTATCCCTACTAAAAAAAATAGCATCAATATTAAAAAAAAAATATCTTTTTTTAATTTCATGCTGCTGTAAAATTAATTTTTAACTTTTCAACCTCTAGTCCAATATCCCCAGCTCCCAAAAATGCAAATAGTCCTGCATTGCTATTGTCAATAGACTCTTTAATTGCTGATTTTAAAATTAATTTTTTATTAGAATGATTTAGTTTATCTAATAATACTTGAGCTGAAATTCCGGAAATAGGTAATTCTCTTGCTGGATAAATATCTAGTAAAACTACTTCATCAAATTCACTTAAAACTAATGCAAATTCATTCATAAAATCTTGAGTTCTTGAAAATAAATGCGGTTGGAAAATAACACAATTTTTATGTTCAGGATAAAATCCTTTTAACGTGTTTAACACATTTTCAATCTCTCTAGGATGATGTGCATAATCATCAATAATAATCGCATCACCATACTTCATTAAATTCATTCTTCTTTGAACTCCAGGAAAAGTTGTTAATGCTTTTATTGAATTTTCAGTAAAAACACCTATTTGATC
>Ga0307986_10003635_pt1 | contig 10649 bp, 11 predicted proteins | sample EllFjometageno82_FD_203170 | JGI IMG/M metagenome (GOLD analysis project Ga0307986, IMG submission 203170) | Marine microbial communities from Ellis Fjord, Antarctic Ocean - #82 | ecosystem: Environmental > Aquatic > Marine > Unclassified | place: Southern Ocean | collected 2014-10-09
AAGAAACAACTAATGTTGCAAATGTATCTAATTGCCCAGTAATTATTTCAGGAGGGGTATCTTCAATTGATGACATTAAAAAAGCAAAAGGTTTAAAAAATATTGAAGGAATAATAGTTGGTAAAGCTATATATGATGGTGATATTAAATTAGATGAATTAGTGAGAGAACTAGATGCTTAAAAACAGAATTATTCCCTGTCTAGATGTTAAAAATGGTAGAGTTGTTAAGGGAATTAATTTTGTAGATTTAAAGGATGCTGGTGATCCAGTTGAACAAGCTAAAATTTATAGTGATGGTGGTGCTGATGAGATTTGTTTTTTAGACATTACTGCTTCAAATGAAAATAGAGAAACAATTTATGATGTAGTTAAAAGAGCATCAAAAAAATGTTTTGTGCCCTTAACGGTTGGTGGCGGAGTTAGGGGAGTTGATGATATTAATAAATTATTAAATTGTGGAGCAGATAAAGTTTCAATTAATACTGCGGCAGTTCAAAATCCTGAAATAATAATTGAAAGTTCAAAAAAATTTGGATCACAATGCATTGTTGTTGCAATAGATGCTAAAAAAAATGGTAATAAATGGGAGGTTTTTACTCATGGTGGAAGAAACAACACAAGTATAGATGTAATAGAATTTGCAAAAAAAATGGAAGATAATGGAGCGGGGGAATTACTGGTCACCTCTATGGATAGAGATGGCACTCAAATCGGCTATGATAATGACTTAATGTTTAAAATATCTTCGATAGTAAATATACCTCTGATTGCTTCAGGTGGAGTAGGTAACTTGGATCACCTAGTAGATGGTATAAGGCTTGGCAATGCTAGCGCTGTATTAGCAGCTTCAATTTTTCATTATGGAACACACTCTATTAATGAAGCCAAACAATATTTGAATTCAAAAGGAATTCCCATTAGGATTTAGACATGTCAGAAAATCTATTAAATTTAGTAAATACAATTAGAGACAGAAAAAATAAGGATGAAGATAAATCTTATACTTCATCATTACTATCAGGCGGCCTGTCTAAATGTATAGATAAAATGGAAGAAGAATTTGATGAACTTAAAGAGGCCCTAAATGATAAATCTAACATAGTTCATGAAGCAGCAGATACAATTTATCATATATTGGTTACACTTGAGGCAGCTGATATTAAATTTGAAGATGTCTTAAAAGAGTTGGAAGACAGAAAAAAACAATCAGGTATTGCAGAAAAGAATAACAGATAATGAGCTACGACAAAAATAATATTTTTGCAAAAATTTTGAGAAAAGAAATTCCTTGTAAAAAAATATTTGAAAATGACCATGTTCTTTCCTTTCACGATATTAATCCTCAAAAAAAAATACATGCATTGGTTATTCCAAAAGGTGAATACATTGATTTAGATGATTTTAATAATAGAGCCTCAAATCAAGAGATAGTTGAGTTAAGTAAAGCTATTACAGAAGTTTCAAAAATATTAGGTATATCAACAGATATGGGTAAAGGTTATAGAGCTTTAACAAACTCGAGTGAGCATGGCGGTCAAGAGGTTCCACATTTACACTTCCATTTATTTGGGGGCGAAAAAGTTGGAAAAATGGTTGAGTGAGAGAAACAATCTATCGAAGTTATTTAGAGATAAAATCTCTAGGAAAATTAAGAGAAGTTAATGTACCATCAAAAGATTACCTAGTAGAGCTTGCCGACCCAAAAGATTTTCAATTAAATAAATTTTTTTATAAAAATATTGGCAAAAATTGTCAATGGATTGATAGACTTATTTGGACAGATTTAAATTGGACAGAATATGTGTCAAATAAAAATTTGTTCACCTATATTCTTAAAGAAAAAAGTGAAATTGCTGGCTATTATGAATTGCTATTTGATGAGGGCAGTCAAGAAGCAGAAATAGCTTATTTTGGAATTTTAGGAGAATATTTTGGGAAAAAATTAGGAGGATATCTTCTTAGTGAAGCAATCAAAAATTCATTTATTTTAGGAGCAAAAAAAGTTTGGGTGCATACCTGCTCTCTAGATCATGAAAATGCTTTAAAGAATTATATAGCAAGAGGTATGAAAATTTTTAAAACTGAAACTCTAATTAGGTAAAATTTTTAGTTATTTTGTGGCAACCTGAATTTTTTTTTATCTATTTTTTGATTTATTTTAACTGAAGAAATAAAAGTAACACTCAAGTTTTGGTATATATCCTCTGTTTGCCATCCAATTAAATTTAAATTTTTTTTATTAAAAAAAATGTCTATTTCATTATTATTTTCAAAAATTTTAAAATTTAGATATTTATCATCAATATCTTTTGGCTCTAACATTTGTATTTTAGAAATTAGATACTCTTTATCTAATAAATATTCCAAAGGAGTTTTATCAAGTGGATAAATATAATAATTATCATTATTATTAGTTTTAATTACTAAAGATCTTCCATTTGAAATAATAACTTTTTTATTTGCCCCACTATACTCACAATAAATTTTTTTTGGATATTCTAAGATGCACTTACCATTTTCACTTTTATTATCAACAGTCTGAATAAAATTAAAACTTAAATTATTAGTAGTTTTCATTTTTGAAATTATATCTTCTTTTATGGCTGTTAGTGCAGGATTATAAAAGTTTAGCATAATAAATATTATTATTATCCTAAACATTATAAGACATCTCTTTTGCCAACATGGTTTGCTTTACTAACAATTCCGTCTGCTTCCATCATATCAACTATTCTAGCGGCCCTATTATAGCCTATTTGTAATTTTCTTTGTAAAAACGAAGTGGATGCTTTGCCTTCAGATCTAATTATGTCTAACGCTGCTTGATATAACTCATCTTTATCTGCAGTATTAGATGCATTATCTCCAACTTCTTTTTCATCTACAAAATTCAAAATTTCATCTATATAATCTGGCTCTGCTTGTGTCCTTAAATAATTATTTACTTTTTCAATTTCATTTTCAGAAACAAAGGGCGCATGAATTCTAACTATTCGATTAGCAGATGACATATAAAGCATATCTCCTTTCCCAAGTAATTGTTCAGCTCCTTGTTCTCCCAATATTGTCCTACTGTCAATCTTAGAAGTTACCTGAAAAGAAATTCTTGTGGGAAAGTTTGCTTTGATAGTTCCTGTAATTACATCAACACTAGGTCTTTGTGTAGCCATTATAATGTGAATACCAGCAGCTCTAGCCATCTGTGATAGTTTTTGAATGTAATTCTCTATTTCTTTTCCAGCTACTAACATCAAATCAGACATTTCGTCTACAACCACCACAATATAAGGCATAGCTAAAGTATGTTTTGTATTATATCCATCAATATTACGAACACCTTCTTTTGTCATAAGCCTGTATCTATTCTCCATTTCTTTAACAACCCAACCTAATACAGAAGCAGCCTTCTTAGCCTCGGTAATTACAGGGCATAACAAATGAGGTATTCCTTCATAAGTAGATAGTTCTAACATTTTAGGATCAATTAATATGAACTTACACTTATCAGGGGTGTGTTTATAAAGAAGTGAAAGAATAATAGTGTTAATGCAAACTGATTTTCCTGACCCCGTGGTACCAGCTATTAATAAATGAGGCATAGATGCTAAATCACCAATCACTGGAATACCTGAAATGTTTTTTCCAAGCGCTATAGGTAATCTAATATCTTTTTTATTGAAATCATTACTTGAAAGTATTTCACTGAGATAAACATTTTCGCGGGTAGAGTTGGGCAGCTCTATACCAATAGTGCTTCTACCAGGTATGGTAGCAATTCTAGCTGATTCAGAGCTTGTATTTCTAGCAATATCATCTGAAAGGTTAATAATTTTTGAAACTTTAACACCAGCAGCAGGTTCAAATTCATTTAACGTTACAACTGGTCCATGACTAACTTTTTTAATTTTACCATTAACACCAAAGTCTAAAAGAATCTTTTCTAAGAATCCACTATCTATGTAATCTTCGTTTCTAAGTTTCTCCTTATCTTTTTGAGTAGGAATTTTTAATAAATTTAAAGTTGGTAATTTAAATTTTGTCTTTTTATTATTAGCTTTACTTTCATTGATAATAAAGGGTAAATCTTCTTGAATTAAGCTCTTTATTTTATCTTGGGGTATAAATTCACTGATAATTTCATTTTCATTAGTGTAGCTCTTTTCTTCTTTAGAAAATAAAAACTTAAATAATTTTTTTATAATTTTTAAAAAAGAACTAATTCTAAATTGAATACTAAATAAAAATAAGGTCAAAACTAAAAAAATTAATAAATAATAAAAAATTTTTGGGTTAATATTAATTATTATTGTAATAAAAGTTCCTTCTAGGTATCTTCCAATAAAACCACCATTGCCATTAATATAAAGATCAAACGCAGCAGGGTAAAAAAAAGAAAAAAATAATGATCCAAGTAAAGAATAAATTATTATGTAAAAGACACTTTCTATTATTAAAAAAATCTTTTTATTTAAAAAAATATTTATTCCAGAAATTATAAGGCTAAAGGGCATTAGAAGAGCAATTAAACCAAAAGATTGAAAAAAAAGATCAGAAGTAAAACTACCACGAAAGCCAAGTAGATTTTTAATTACTGTATTATCGGGGAAAACAAAATTTGGATCATCAGGAGAAAAGCTAACTAATGATATTAGTAATAAAATGCCTGCTATTATGACACTTAGAGCTAAAATCTCAATAATTCTATTTATTCCAAAATTAATTGTATTGTTTACTAGTTTTTTAAATTCCATAAATTAATTAATCAGATTAATCACTTTGTATCATCTAATTTTTATTGTTAAAATTAAAAATTATTATGAATGTATGTATTATAGGAGATGGATTAACCAGTCTATCTTTAGCAAAAAATCTTATAAATCAAAAAATAAATGTTCATATTTATCATCAAAATAAAATACAAAAATTAACACCAAGCAGAACCATTGGTATATCAAAAAAAAATTTAGAGTTTTTTAAAAAAGAGATTTATAAAATTCCTAAGAAGAATTGTTGGGAAATAAAAAAAATAAAAATTTATTCGCAAAAACTTAAAAGTGAAAATCTTTTAAATTTTGAAAATAAAAAAAATGACCTATTCTACATGGTCAAAAATGATGAACTTTACAAATCATTAAAGAAACAAGTATACAAAAGTAAGTTTTTTAAAAGTATAATAATTAAAAAAACATTGAATGAAGAGCAACTTAATAAAAAAAAGTACGATATAATAATTAATTGTGAATCAAATAATTTTTTAACAAAAAAATATTTTGCTAAAAAATTAGAAAAAAACTATTCCAATGTTGCTTACACAGCAATTCTCGAACATAAAAAAATTGAGAACAATACGGCGGTTCAAATATTTACAGAATTTGGCCCGGTCGCATTTTTACCTATTTCAAAAACCAAAACTTCAGTTGTATGTTCGCTGGATGTTAAAAATAGAAAATATATAAATGCTGACGTAGACGAATTAATAATTAAAAATAACCCAAAATATGAGATAAGTAATATTTTTGCTTTAAATAGTTTCAAGTTGAGCTCCTCTAGCTTAAGAAAATATTATCATAAAAATATTTTAGCTTTTGGAGACTTATTGCATAGAGTACATCCACTGGCTGGTCAGGGCTTCAATATGACTATTAGGGATATAAAAATTTTATCTGAAATTATTCGAAGTAAAATTAAGCTAGGTTTACACATAGATACCTCAACCTTAAATGATTTTGAAAAACAAACTAGAAATAAGAATTTTATTTTTTCAAATGGAATAGATTTTATTTATGAATTTTTTAAAATTGAAAAGAAAATTAAAAACAAAAATGTAATCAAACTTATTAAAATTATTGGAAAAAATAATAATTTTAATAATCTTTTAATTAAATTTGCGGATAGAGGAATTAACTTTTAGATCTACTGAATAGTAGTATTATCAAAGTTATCATAATTATAAGTATTCAAAATTTCTGCAATTTTGTTTTTTCTGATCTCTAAATTTTTGCTTTCTAACAAGATTTGTTTTTCCTCCAATGAGAAGGGAGAAGCCATAGCAAGAGCATTTATAGTTTCATTTAAATCTTGTTTCTCTAAAGACTTCCAGTTGATAATATAACCTTTTTTTTCAAACAATAATTTTAAGTCTTTAAAAATTAACTCTAAATCAGAAAATTTTAATTCTTTTTTTTTAATAATTAAATCATTTTCATAATTTTCAAAGGTGATCTCACATGTACGATAAGCTTTATTGCTTTTAATTTCTTTAATTACCTTAAAGCGCGTTAAACCTTTAAGGTTAATGGCATATCTCCCATCGGTCACATCTTTAAAATTAGTAATTATTCCCAAACAGCCAATCTCGTGAAGATCAGGAATGGTGTTGAGTTTATTTTGCTTTGGTTGAATTAAACCTATTAACTTATTAGTCTTCATACTGTCTTTAATCATTTCAATATATCTTGGTTCAAATATATTTAATGGCACAGTTATATTTGGAAAAATTATAAAGTTACTTAGAGGAAAGACAGGTATAATTTTTGGAAAAACTTGTTTTTTCATTATTTCTTTTAGCAAATTTTTAAAAATCAATATACTAATCAAAACTTTATTATTGCTTGCATTAAAAAAAACCTCTATTTATAGTGTTTTATAAGCGGGTCTAGCTCATTGGTAGAGCGAATCGTTGCCAACGATTAGGTAGAGGGTTCGATTCCCTTGACCCGCTCCATTTTCCCCCCCTGTCCCTTATCCTATCGCACTGACATCGCAATCGTTCGCACTCGATCAACAAACCAATAGGAGAAAGTGATGAGCTATATTAGAAAAACGGGAAAGCATTGGCAGTGTTTAATTCGTATCAAAGACCATCCAAATCTTTCAAAAACTTTTAAGAAACATGAAGATGCGAAACGGTGGAGCATTGAGACAGAACTAAAAATAAGACGAGAAGATGCAGGAATAACGAAGATAAAATATCCTACGTTTAATGAAATAGGATTGAAATATATTGCAGATGTTTCAATAACTAAAAAAGGATTTGTTAATGAACGAAACATTATTAAGTCCCTTTTTCTTGAGCCATTTTCAACTTATCCAATTAATAAAATAACGCCTGATATTATCGGGAAGTTTAGGGACAGACAGTCAAAGACAATATGCGGAACTAGCATTAACAGAAAGCTAGATGTTATTTCCACAATCTTCACAACATGCAAAAAAGAATGGGGCTATCCCGTTCCTAATCCAGTGTTGTCGATTAGACGTCCAAAGAAAAATGAACCTAGAAATAGAAGGTTAACGGAGGCAGAACTTTCATTGTTAATTAGGGGTAACCATACAACTGAAGTTATGCGAACGATAATGCAGATAATGTTAGAAACTGGAATGAGATCGGGGGAGGTTATACGTATTTCTCACGATCATTTAAAAGGCAAAACATTGCATATCCCAATAACTAAAACTGTGCCTCGTACAATACCGTTAACGCAGAAAGGTTTAGATTTAATTAAAAATGCTAATCTACCTTTCAATACTACTGTCGATGCAATAGGCAAAAAATTTGCCAAGCTATGCAAGAAATATAAGATCAAAGATGCTGTTCCGCATGATCTTCGACATAATAGTTTGAGTGATTTTATGCGTGTTAAGAATCTGAACGTACCAGAGACAATGTTGATTGCAGGTCATAAAGACCCTCGAATGTTATTAAGGATTTATAACAATTTGCAGGTTGAGCATGTTGCAGAAAAACTAAAATAAAAACACGAAGTTAAATAGACCCCGTTATCTGGGGTGCATTCGAGATCGTATCCCAGATTCTCCCAATCTAGTATTTTAAAAAATAGATGCTATATTAGTCCTATCGATCTGAAGTCATAACAATAATATTATCGGATTTAAAACTAGCTTATGACACGAGACTTAATTTAAAGTTGTCTTGTATGAGTGGAGTTAGTCGCACTTAAAAATTTCTTTAAAAAGCTGGCACTGCAAATGTCTATTGATATGAAAAGAAATAATAAAGTGAGATTTATATACATGTGGGAGGATATAGAATTGTACGAAGACGTTATTCTAATTTCCCTAATTTCAATTTTTACATCATTCATAACAATAACATCACTCGCAATTTAAACTGCGTCCGCCAGTTATGTCTTTAAAATAATCCCCCTTGCAGTGGGGGGTTATCAAAGGAGATAACAAAATGTTATATACAAGAAAAAGAGGTGGAGTATTTCGTACTCTATTTTCAAATACACGATCAGACATGAGTAGACATACATCTAACAATGGAGCCTTCCGTTGGGATATGTGCAGTTCAGGCAATCCAATAAAAAATATTAGTCGTACGTTAACTGATATTTGGAAATATAAAGTTAGGCATACGGTTGTGCCTACTGGCAAAATGAGTTGGGATTTAAAAAAAGATACCAATCAAATTAATCTGTTTGCAAAAGTTGCATTAACTTATTCCTTAATTGTTTCCCCATTAGTGGAGCTATTAAGTAGAACTGGATATTTCAGTTGGCAGAATCCTGCCCATCATTATCATTTATGGAAGTTCAAAAGCCCATTTAAAATTTTTGAACACTGGAATGTGTACGATGAAAAAGGGTTCAATCGAGTTGAGGGTTCTAGATATTTATGGTCGGACGACATGATTGACCGTACAGAAGTTAGAGAAAATTGGGAGGATAGAAATGAAATATAAACACCCCCAAAAAGTGTACGCTGAAAATGTTGAGATAAGAAAAGCTTATAGAGGCAAGGCACCGAAGCTAAATCCGAAAGCAATAAAAAAAACTAAAGACGGAGTTAGACTTATAGATGCAAACAAAGTTGATAAAAAAACTATGCTGCTAATGTGCAAACGAGGAAATACTATTATCACTCGTATGTCAGGTTCTATTGCGAACTTAACTGATGCTAACTTAATGCTCACAAAAGAGATTGCGTCTGTTGAAGTGAAGTTTGATAACGCAGAAAAAACTCTAGCTGAACTCATTAAAGAATGGAAAAAAATGACGAAAGTTTGGGTATATAGAGAACGTGATTATCTAAAAGAGATTAGACGTTTGGGAGGCACACAATAATGAATAACCTCTTACATGCGAAGACTCTAAAAGAACAAGGACTGTATGTCGTTCCATTATATCGAGGTTTAAAGTTTAGTGGAGACACTAACTTTATAGATCGAGAATATACGGACGAACTATTACAGAAACCATTATGTGATAAAGAAACTGGGAAGCAGTTATGGCATGCAGACGGAAATCAAGGTCTGAACCTAGAAAAATCTAAATTAAAAGATATTGATTTAGAGAATGAATGGAGCATTAAGTTTGGTGCTTTATGGCTACCAGAGACTCTTACAAGTGGAAGAAGACGTCCTAATGGAGTGCTTGAAGTCACTCACTATTTTTATAAAAATCATGATAACGAAAAGAATGATGTCATGCTTGATAAACACGTAGCTGAATATAGAGTGATAGGGCAGACAGTAGTCTTTGGAACGACTAAAGACAAAATAACAAAAGAAGATTTGACTAGAGAGTGGGTGCATACAGTAGCACCAAAAGAATGTCATGATCTTGAAAAGATATTTAGAAAAATATCATTCGCTAGTGCGATTGCACCTTTAGTTGTTTCCGCAAATACTGGAGCGTTGAAACTAGATAGTTGTCTTAAACGATATACTGACTGGTCTGATACAGAACGGTTAGATTTTTTGTTAGATTTTTATACTGCGGTACTTCCCGACGATAGGGATACAACAGCAAAAAAATTCCAACGGATTATCAATTCCAATAACAAGGAAACTAAAAACGCTGGATTCCAGTCCTATGCTGAATATGTTGGTATGGCTCCCACTAAAATGAAGGAGTTATTAGGTTGGATTGGCAACACACCCGATAAGGAAGGCTATCAAAAAACACCGTCTAGACGTGATTTTAAGGCTAATGGAGTCGACATGAAAGCTTTAATGACCAAAGACATACCACCTTTAAATTATGCGGTTAAACCAATTTTACCTGAAGGACTTGTTGCGATTGCAGGAAGACCTAAAGCGATGAAAAGTTGGACTGCATTAGAGTTGTGCTACTGCGTAGAAAATGGACTCAAATTTATGGGTCATGCTGTTGAAAAAGGGAATGCATTATATTTAGGTTTAGAAGATTCTGAACGTAGATTAAAAGATCGAACATTTAAACTTGGTCGAGACAAATGTGAAAACTTTCCAACGGTAGATGTAGAGGCTCCATATTTAGGTATGGGTTTAGAGGAGGACTTGCAGAAGTGGATAGACAGTTCTGAAAATCCAAAGCTGATTGTTATTGATACACTTGCTAGAGTTAAAGCAAAAACTGGTTTCAATAAAGGTACAGCTTACGACATGGATAATGAGCTGCTGCGAAAGCTGCAACACTTGGCAATCTCTAACGGTGTGTGTATTGCCTTCGTCACACACTTATCAAAAGCGGCACAAGATTATAGCTTTGATAAAATTACAGGTTCGGTTGGTCTTCAAGGAATGACTGATGCTATGTGGTTAATGGATAGAGGAGATAATACCCCTAACGCAAGTATAGAAGGTAGGGGTCGAGATATAATGGACTTTTCATATGCAGTTAAATGGAATGAGGAGACGTG
>Ga0307986_10003636_pt1 | contig 10647 bp, 10 predicted proteins | sample EllFjometageno82_FD_203170 | JGI IMG/M metagenome (GOLD analysis project Ga0307986, IMG submission 203170) | Marine microbial communities from Ellis Fjord, Antarctic Ocean - #82 | ecosystem: Environmental > Aquatic > Marine > Unclassified | place: Southern Ocean | collected 2014-10-09
TAAATTGGACATACTTCTTATGAATAAAAAAGGGCAAGCTACCCACATCACACCGCTACGACCATCTACCCTTGCTGTGTTACCACCCTGGGGGAATTAAACAGGAGCTGGTTGTGTAGAACTTGCCCTTTACAAATATAAGGTCTTCATCTGATTTCAACAATCATTTTAAATGCTTAATTTCGTTTTAATTATTCAATAAATCTAACTATCAATTCTTTCCCTAATGAAAGTTATACTTCCCTTAATATCTTTTATTCTTCTCCTAACATGCGGAAGCCCTTCAAAACCAATATTAAAAATAAGTACCGGCATAAAGAATAATAAAGTTGTTTGGGGAGATACGCTTCAATTGAAATTAAAAAATAAAATTGAAAATAAAAATATTCAATTTTATCTTAATGAAAGGCCTATTAAAAAAAACCACGTTTTCACAAATGAGCCTTTAGGAACTCAAAGAATAAAGGCAATTATCACTAACGATTATGGAAAAAGATCAACAGAAATATCACTTACTTTGTTAGCGAAAGCTCCACCTAAACTTTTTACTTACAATATTTTAAATAGCTTTCCACATAAAATAACATCTTATACTCAGGGATTAGAATTCGATGGAGATCTATTGTATGAAAGTACTGGTCTAAATGGACAATCAACTCTCAAAACACTAGACTTTAAAACTGGGGAAGTTATTAATAACAAACCCCTAGATGAAAGTTATTTTGGTGAAGGCTTAACTATATTGAATGACAAAATTATTCAGCTAACCTGGAAGTCAATGAAAGGTTTTGTTTATGATAAGGCAACTCTTGCAATGCAAAAATCATTTCCCTATAAATCAAGTAAAGAAGGTTGGGGCTTGTGTAATGACGGGAAAGTATTGTATAAATCTGATGGGAGTAATCGTATTTGGATACTAGATCCAACTACTTATAAAGAATTGAGAAGTATTGAAGTAATGACTCATAAAGCACCTCTTCACAATATAAATGAGTTGGAGTGGGTAGATGGAAAAATATATGCCAACACCTATCAACTTAATAAAGAAGTGAGTGTTATTATCGATCCTTCTAGCGGAACTGTTGAGGGAGTAATTGATTTTTCTGGATTAAAAGAGCTAGTAGAGCAACATTCTCAGTTAAATGTATTAAACGGAATTGCGTATCATAAAACACGTAAAACTTTTTTTGTTACTGGTAAAAACTGGAGTAAACTTTTTGAAGTAACTATTGAGCCTAAAGAATGAGTAAAACACATCAATACGATCTTCAAGTTAACAAAGAACATCTCGACGAGTTAAATCATGTCAACAATGTCCAATATCTCCATTGGGTTCAGGAGATTGCGGAAGCGCATTGGAAATTACTTGTCGAAAAGGAAGCTAATTCTTATGGAATTTGGGTGATTAGAAGTCATAAGATTGACTACAAACGCCCCGCTAAACTATACGATTGGTTAACCCTCAAAACCCATATAGCCTTAACTAAAAATTTTCTCTCCCAACGTATTGTAAAGATTTATTTAAAAGATACCACTACTTTAGTTGCTCAATGTAGCACCCAATGGTGTTATCTCAATTCAGAGACACTGGAACTTGAAACCATTCCTGAAAATGTTTTTCAGTTGTTTCACTAATTTTTATAAATCTACTAAAGATATTAACCTTTATTATTAGTGATAAAACAACTCACGGCCAGACATCAAGGCGAAAACTTTAACTCCTACGGCTTCAAGTAAATTACTATCTTCATGGTTTTGAATGACTTCATCAATTAAATCAACAATTCCACCCATATCATCTTCTTTAAGACCCCTAGTCGTAATGGCAGCCGTTCCCACTCGAATTCCTGAAGTGACAAAGGGAGATTTATCATCATAAGGTACCATATTCTTGTTCGTAGTGATTTCTGCCTTTACTAATGCCTGCTCAGCTACTTTTCCGCTAATATCTTTGTTGCGTAAATCAATTAACATCATGTGATTGTCTGTACCTCCGGAAATTAAATGATATCCTTTGCTAACAAAAGCAGCAGCCATGGCTTGGGCGTTTTTCTGAACTTGCTGCATATATACTTTAAAAGAAGGTTGAAGTGCTTCTTGAAAGGCAATTGCTTTTGCAGCAATAACATGCTCCAATGGACCTCCTTGGTTTCCTGGAAAAACAGCCATATTCAATAAATGTGACATTTTTTGATATGTACCATTTTTAAGGGTCAATCCAAAGGGGTTATCAAAATCTTGCCCCATCAATATTAGACCTCCCCTTGGTCCTCTCAAGGTTTTGTGAGTAGTTGTTGTCACAACATGGCAGTGTGGCATTGGATTGCTAAGCAAGCCTGTGGCGATCATCCCTGAAGGATGAGAAATATCTGCAAGTAAGAATGCGCCAACTTCATCTGCAATTTCACGGAATTTAGAATAATCAATGTCACGTGAATAGGCAGAAGCTCCTGCGATTAACATTTTGGGCCTTACTTTTTTGGTAATCGACATAATAGTGTCATAATTCAGTAGTCCTGTAGCTTTTTCAACTCCGTAGAAATGGGCTTTATACAAACGCCCTGAAAAGTTAACGGGAGAACCATGTGTTAGATGACCTCCATGGGAAAGATCAAATCCTAAAATGTGATCCCCAGGCTTTAAAAATGCATGAAAAACAGCAGTATTAGCTTGAGAACCAGAGTGTGGCTGTACATTTGCATAGGCAGCACCAAATAATTTTTTAGCACGATCAATGGCTAATTGTTCAATTTGATCAACAACTTCACAACCGCCATAATATCTTTTACCAGGATACCCTTCTGCATATTTATTTGTTAAAATAGATCCTGTTGCCTCCATTACATCTGGACTTGTAAAGTTTTCAGAAGCAATCAATTCAATCCCTTTAATTTGGCGTTTTTTTTCTTGATTAATAAGATCAAAAATTATTGTATCACGTTGCATAAATTCATTTTATGAGGTAAAATTAATAATTTGTAGTGTTAGAACAGCCTCAATTATTTAAAATAAAAGACAGTTATCCATAACTAATTAACATATTAAATTAGTTCAATCAATTAAACTCAAATTTAGTCATTATTAAATGAAATGTTTAATTAGATAATCTTCAAAAAACGTTTTTCATCAAAGTAAAAACCAATACAAAACCTAAGAGATTAGTAGTATCTTTGAAAAGTGCAGAAAGAAGTGAGTATAAAGAATAAGCGTGCCCGGTATGAGTATGAACTCATCGAAAACTATACCGCTGGCATTGTACTGACTGGAACGGAAATAAAGTCGTTGCGGAACAGCAAAGCCTCTATTGCTGAAAGTTTCTGTGAATTTAATGATCGTAGCGAACTTTTCACTGTTAATATGCAAATTGATGAATATGCTTTTGGAACAAGGTTTAATCATCGTCCAAAAGCACAAAGAAAGTTATTGCTTAACAAAAAAGAGCTTAAGAAATTACACAAAGAAATAAAAAATGGAGGGCTTACCATTATCCCAATTCGTTTATATATTAATGAAAAAGGTTTGGCCAAATTACACATTGCTTTGGCTAAAGGAAAAAAACTGTATGACAAAAGAGAAACATTAAAAGATCGCGATAATAAACGAGATTTAGATCGTATTAAAAAAAGTTTCAAACGTCAATAGCTACCATTAACTATAAAATATACTTTATAAAACTCTTATTTTTGTATTTTGAAAACATGCTAGAACTAAATAATATTTCTTATGGTGAAAAAGGACTTAAAAATTTATCTGATATTTTAAGTAATAAAAACTATAGTTCTGTTTTTGTTCTTGTCGATACTAACACTAAAGAAAAATGTTTAAAGCGTTTCGTTAAAATCAGTAAAATTGAATACGTCACTGTTTTAACTATGAGTGCCGGAGAAGAAAATAAAAATCTCATAACCTGTGAAGCTCTTTGGAATGAGCTGTCATTACTTGGGGCAGATAGAGATAGTGCTCTAATTAACTTAGGAGGTGGAGTTGTTACGGATTTAGGAGCTTTTGTTGCCTGTACTTTTAAACGTGGGATTGATTTTTATAACATACCCACTACCCTTCTCTCGATGGTTGATGCCTCTGTAGGGGGTAAAACAGGAATTGATTTAGGGTCCTTGAAAAATCAAATAGGAACTATTCAGGAACCGCAAGAAGTAATTATAGATAGTGAGTGGTTAACTACACTTCCAATTAAAGAAATACGAAGTGGTTTTGCGGAGATGCTAAAGCATGGCTTGATTGCTTCGTATGATTATTGGAATTCACTTAAAATAATTAAAAAATTAACTCCTCTTATTCTTACAGATTATATTAAAACATCAATTAAATTAAAAAGAGAAGTAGTTATTCTAGATCCTAAAGAAAAGGGATTGCGAAAGATTTTGAATTTTGGACATACTCTAGGTCACGCTATAGAATCTTATTTCTTGGCATCTCCCAATAAAAAACGTCTTCTTCACGGTGAAGCGATTGCTATTGGGATGGTCTTAGAAGCTTATTTATCAGTCCATTGCAGCGAACTTTCAATCGAGGAAGCAAATGACATTAAAACTACCTTTTCAAATCACTTTGGAATAGTAAAAATCTCAGTAATAGAACAAAATGAAATAATTGCTTTATTACGTCATGACAAAAAAAATAAAGCAGGTCGCATTAATTTTTCATTATTAAAATCCATAGGAATACCAAAAATTGATGTTGAGGTGCCAAAAGACTACTTTTCAAAAGCTTTTCAATATTATTCCAACACTTAACTAGTTAAGCAGAGTTTCTACTAGCATTAATATTTCCAAATAAAGAACGGGTTACCATTGTCTCTAAAATTTGAATCTTTTTAGAATCTGCATTATTAATAGATTTCAATTCCTGCAATTCAATTAAAGCAAATTGTTGAATGGTCAATAATGGCTGAACAATCTCTTCCCGTGCCTTTATAGAGGCTTTTCCGGCTGGTTCGTTTTCCATAAGCGATTTAAAGTCACTAACTTTAAGTAGTAACTCTTTGGTTAGAGTATATTCATTAAAAATCATTTCCCAAAAAGCACCAAATTCTTCATCTTCTTTCATGTAAGCTGTCAGCTGAAAAAATGACTTAGTTAAACTCATCATGCTATTAAAAAGCAACGTTCTAAAAAAGCGAGAATTTTTATATAGTTGTTTAACATCTGAAAATTTACCATCTTTTACAAATTTATTAATCGCTGCCCCAACTCCGTAAAAACCAGGTACATTCTGTTTTAATTGACTCCAACTCCCTACAAATGGAATGGCACGAAGGTCTTCAAATTGAAGCGAAGAAGACTTTCCTCTTTTAGATGGACGACTTCCAACATTAGTTTTAGCATAATAAGGTAAAGTTGACATGCGTTCTAGATAAGGAATAAACATATCATGCTCCTTAAAATCTTGATATACCTGATAACTATAATCAGCCATTTCTTGCATAGTAGCTCTATCTTCCGGGGAAAGGTTATTTTTCCCTGGATTTAAAATTTTATTAGAAATTCCAGAACTAAGTAATTGTTCTAAGTTAAATTGAGAAGAATCTAAGGTTCCAAAGTTTGAACTAATGGTTTGTCCTTGAATAGTAAGTTGGATATCATCATTTTGGATGGTATCACCCATGGAAGCATAAAATTCATGTGTATTTCCACCTCCCCGGGCCGGTGGGCCTCCTCTTCCATCGAAAAAAGCCATTGAAATTCCGTATTTAGTAGCCAGTTCACTCAAGGCCTCTTTTGCTTTGTAAATACTCCAATTAGCCATAAAATAACCTCCATCTTTAGTTCCATCAGAAAAACCTAACATAACAGTTTGTTTGTTTTTACGCTCTTTCAGATGATTTTGATAGACTGAATTCTTAAATAAATCTTTCATTATATCTCCAGCTTTTTTAAGATCTGGAATTGTTTCAAAAAGCGGAATAAAATCTAACGTAGGTTCTTTCCATCCACTAATACGACACATGGCAAATAACTCTAAAATATTCTCTAGTGTCTGGCAGTTACTAATAATATAGCGATTACTGCCTCGTTCACCATTATTTTGCTGTATTTGCTGCATAGCTCGGATACTCTCAAGAGTTTGTTGAGTAATTTCATCTCTGTAAATATTAGGTGAAACGTCTCCAGTTATTGTTGACAAAACCTTACAACGCTCTTCGGTATTTAGTTCAGTGTAATTTAATGGCAATCCTGTGACGTAAGATTGAATTTCGGAGTGTGAGACTATTTCAGTAAATACTTTATGGTGTACCCTTGAGTCTTGACGAATGTCTAGACTAGCAAAGTGAAATCCAAATAACTTTATTTTATGAATCATGTCTTTAACATCCTCTTGATACAAGCCATTATGATCTTTCATGATAGCTTCCATGACCAATTCTAATTCTATTTCTAAAGTATTTAATGAAAATGAAATATTTTTTTCTGGATAAAACAATTCGTTAAAGAGTCTCTCTTCAAGGTTTATAACTCTTTGTTCAACGCCAGGAAAAGTGATTTTTCGTTTTAATTTACGTATGTCTCTGTAATAATTTCTTAAAATAGAAAACTTTAAACGTTTTGCTGTTTTTAAAGTTATATCTGCAGTTACAAAAGGATTTCCGTCACGATCACCTCCTGGCCAAAAGCCAAAATCAAAAATTGAGTTATCAAGCTTTTTAGAATCAATAATATGCTCTACTATATAATTATATATAGTGCTTGCTGAATGATAAAAAATATTTTCTAAAAACCAAATAAGACTTTCGGCTTCATTTAAAGGAGTTGGTTTTTCTTTTCTATAAAAGGGTGTTTTCCCTAGTTGTACTAAAAGCTTTTTAATATTATCTAACTCATCATTTGCAATTGCTCTCGAAAGCTCATTAATTATAACTAGTACGTTATCAGGATAAAATTGGGTTGGATGTGCTGTAAGAACTATACGCACTTTAACGCGCTTTATATATTCTGACAATACTTCTGAGAGTTGCTTATTATTTGCTTCTTCTTTAATATTTCGTAAGGTTCCTCTTCCATGCATATTATTTACATAAGGAAACCCAGCATCTTCAATTGCATCAAAAAGAACGACCTGTCTTTCTATATATTGAATGAAACTAAATAATAAGTCTATTTGTTCTTCCTCTTTTAAATCCGGAGCATAGTGCTTTAAAAAAGAATTTATAATTTCTTTTGGATTTATTTTCTCCACATAACTTGTTTTACAAAAGTCAGCAAATAATGGAAGTAATAAAGATGTTTTTTTTATATTTTCAAAAGGAAGAGTTAAAAATAGGCTATTGTATATCTGGAAGCGGGAAAGTATTTTTTCATTAAATCTTTCTATTTTTGGTTTTCTAGCCATTAAGAGATTTTCTTTTAAAGTTCGTTAAAAATATGGTGCATTAAGCGCTTCTTATCATTTATGCTTTCCTCCATAGAAATCATAGTTTCTGTTCTTGAAACCCCAAAAATATCATCTATCGTAAAAATAATATCCTTTGCATGGTGAGTGTCACGAGCACGAACTTTACAAAAAATATTAAACTTTCCGGTTGTTATATGAGCAACAGTAACAAAAGGGATCTCATTAAGAGTCTTTAGCACTTCAGAGGTTGTGTTTGTTTTTTCTAAAAAAATTCCTACATAGGCAATAAATGAATAACCTAACTTAACATAATCTAGATTCAAAGAAGAACCTTTAATTATACCGGATTCCTCCATTTTCTTTACACGAACGTGAACTGTTCCTGCGGAAATAACCAAGCGTTTTGAGATGTCTGTGAAAGGGATTCGCGTATTGTCAATCAGAATATCAAGAATTTGATGATCAATTTCATCTAAATTTACTTTACTCATTATATACATATTTTGAGTAAATTTAATGATTTAAAGCAAAATCATTGAAGAATCATCTGTAAAATTACAATATCACTGAAAATAATTTAGAAAATTCCTTGATTTGGATAGATTTATCTACTTGAAATATTACAGGGATATCTTTTAATTCATTTGGAAGTGTTATCGTTCGATGGGCATTTAATTCTATTTGGTCGCCGTAGATTACTGCAAAAGGAATAAAACGTATTTTTCCGTTTACTAACTTTTCTTCATATCGAACTCCTAAATGCTGTGATTTAAAAAGCCTCCCTTCGTCAATTATATTAACACCTTTAACAAGTAAATCAACAAAATCTTTAGAATTTTCTGGAATGTTCATGTACTCATTAATATTGTGAATATTTTCATCCACAAATAATGCGTTAAAAAATATTTTAAAACTTTTCAAAATCAAAGTACGGGTAACCTCTCTTTGATAATCCCCAGGAAAATGTCCAGCTTCAAAAAGAATTGTTGGTGTTCCTAATAAAGTAAAGCGATCTCCAACGCAATTGGGATTAAAAGTATCATCATAACGACCAATTTGATCAGGAAGATCATTCTCCAATCCTTTAAAGATTGCAACAATACATTTCATTGCAATAATTCGAGCTGGGGTTAGTGTTCGATTAATGTCTGCAGAAGGTGATAAAAAGGAAATACTCGCAGACTGACCCATTTTACCTGCTGAAAATAAAGTGCGTTGTCCGTGGAGGTTTAAACAATAGTCAGGCTTAAAACTATTGTAAGTATTTTGTAGTGCTTTACTCTCAGGCTGAGACATTTTAAGTGCATCACGATTTAAATCGACATTTTTAGCATTTAAACGCGAATAAGCAGCGGCACCATCAGGATTTAACTGTAATATAATATTTAGGGTAAATTTTTTCTGATAAGCTTGTTGGGAGGAGCTTAAGAACCAAGGAATAAAATCAAAAAGTGCTTTTGTTGTAGTGCTTTCATTTCCATGCATCTGAGACCAAAGTAATATTTTAGTATTTCCATCTCCAATTGAAACCAAACTAATTGGTCTTTTTTGAACAGAATATCCAATGGTTTTAACGTTAGAACCTTTAGGCAATTTCTTTAAAAATGTTCCTACAATAGTTGGAGGCAAATATCTTTTATTAATCATTAATCACATATTATCACAAATGTAAACATACTGATGTTTACATTTGTAATTCACAATAGTATACTAATTATTCTTTTGATTAAACTTCTTAAATATTCGTATACAAATGTAAATTATTTTATATATATGCATATTAATATTTGATTATCAGCTATTTAAATGCTAATATTTAAGTATTTGTTTAATTATAAAATGATTTGTTTATCTTAATTTACAATTGTATATTTGGAAATACAATAAAATTTATTTACAATGTTAAACACAGAATCATTCCTTAAGCGTTTAGAGGAAATCATGTTAAACAACCAATTAAGTGCTGCTGCATTTGCCGAAAGAATTGGCGTTCAACGCTCATCCGTTTCTCATATTTTGTCTAGAAGAAATAAACCGAGTCTAGATTTTATGTTAAAAATTCATGAGCACTTTAGAGAGGTTGATTTAGATTGGCTGCTTTTAGGAAACTCAAAACAAAAATCTTCTGCTCCCCTTGAATTGTCAGTCGAAGAATCACATCAAGTATTATCAGAACAAGTCCGTGGTCCAGAGTATCAGAATATTGAAATATCTCAAGAAAAATCAAAAAGAGTAAATTCTGGTTTTAATAAACAAATAAGCGAAGAAATTATCCAAATAATCCAATTACATAAGAACGGTACTTTTAGTATTTATATTCCCAATTCTTAGTATTTTAGCGATCTATGAAATTTTTATTCTTAGGGATTAGTCTTCTTTTTATTTCTTGCTACTCTTTAGAGCGTGATTGTACTCGATTTCACACGGGAAGGTTTGAGTTTGCTCAAATCATCAATGGAAAACTAACTTCTTCAGTATTTACTCGGGATTCCATCTATGAAATAGAGGTTTATGAAGGCGTAATAGATACTGCTAAAATTCGCTGGGTAAATGATTGTGAATGTATTCTTACAAAATTAAATCCATCCTCAAATCAAGATAAAAGACCTATTCAGATGAAAATATTAAATACTAAAGTCGACACCTATACTTTTCAGTATTCTCTTGTTGGCGATAGTAAAAACATACATCGCGGTACAATCAAGAAAATAAAATAGACCATGTTAACTCCTGATTTAATTATTGCTTTTTTGACACTTACTTTTTTAGAGATTGTTTTAGGAATTGATAATATCATTTTTATTTCAATTTTAGCAGGTCGATTTCCTCAAGACATTCGTGAAAAATTGATGCGAATTGGACTTTTCCTTGCCATGATCATGAGAATTATACTACTTCTTGGGGTGAATTGGCTTATACAGATGCAGAGTACACTTTTTAAAATAGAAACATATTTTTTTTCTTCTAATATTTCAATTCAAGCATTAATTTTACTGGCTGGAGGATTATTTTTACTTTACAAAAGCACTAAAGAAATATATAATAAAGTAGAAGAAGTACATGAAAAAAAATTCTTAGAATTAAAATCGTCTACTGCATTTTCAAAAGCTGTTTTTCAAATAGTACTTATCGATATTGTCTTCTCTTTTGATTCTATCCTAACTGCTGTGGGGATGACTAGCGGAATCCCCTATGCGCTTTTAATAATGATAGCGGCTGTGATTATATCAATTTCTATAATGATATGGTTTTCAAATCCAATTAGTATATTCATAAACAATCGGCCCTCCCTTCAAA
>Ga0307986_10003637_pt1 | contig 10647 bp, 8 predicted proteins | sample EllFjometageno82_FD_203170 | JGI IMG/M metagenome (GOLD analysis project Ga0307986, IMG submission 203170) | Marine microbial communities from Ellis Fjord, Antarctic Ocean - #82 | ecosystem: Environmental > Aquatic > Marine > Unclassified | place: Southern Ocean | collected 2014-10-09
TTCCAATCATATGATCAAACAGATACTAATTACGAAGTCACAGAGAACCAATGGAAACGAAGCCTGCGACGTCTTGATGCTTTGGTAGATACACATGCCTACGGAAATTATGCAAATGACATATTCTTTGCTTTGAAGAGTCTTGGGGTAAAGCCTGGTAGTGCGAATAAATACATGTATTGGACTATTGGTCAAAGAACTGCCAAATCAAAGCAAGATACTGCCTGTTGGGATGCTTTTCAAGCGATCATACTGCCAAAGATTTCAGTACCACATCTAACAAAGGATTCAACACTTCCTCATACATATTATCTGGGTTTCGAAAAGAAAAGCGGAATCGAGGATTGAGACGTGCAAACCGAATTTCATGCATACCATTAGCAACTTTATTGAAAAAGATAAGAACAGAAATTACCGGGTGTTCTCTATTTAGGAGATACCCTCTGTACTTTTGGTGTATTGATCCCTCAATTTGAGAACCTCATAAAAAATCAACCGGAAACCTTGTAAATGCTAATGTCAAACACATAGGTTTGAGCATAAGCCCATGAAAAGAGAAATGTTCACAAAGAGAGGTACTCTTGAATAAGTGGAAAAATTAGGTTTGCCCTTTGCTCAAGGAATGCAGTGAAATCGTTTACTGAGTCATAACCAAATAATTCGTTTGGAATCAAAAGTTCTCCCAAAATCCCACCCAATTCCGGATTTTCATTTCGTATTTCTAGGAGATATTCAGATGGAGGGTGATTCGAGATTTGTATGTTCGTAATTTTTTCAATCATCACCATATTCATCACGGAATGTAGCAAATCTTTTGCTACTTGGTCATCAGATCCGTCTATGAAATCCTTTGGAAATAGGTGATGGTTATCTGCATCTTTGTCTACCACTAATCGCGTGCCAGATCGTAGATTGAAATATTCGCCACCTGCGTTTGACAAGACGATGCTTCTCAAGCCGATAGGAATTCCACCACTTCTGGGCGTGAAATTACACAAATCATCTGCAGTTTGAATCCGGGAGGGAGAAAAGGACATTGTGTAGGCGTCATTAGCAGGATACATCTCATGAGAGTGGTCTCTACCAAGTGCTTCCATCTTGGCTACATCCTTATTCAATACATCTCCTGCTTTTTTAGAATATCGCTCAGTCAACGCCGAACGAAGATACCAATCTTTAATTTTATCGGATTGTTCTCTAGTCACATTTGCAACGCTGTAGTTGTGTATTTGGTAGATAAACATCATAACAGGCAAAATCATATTTGGATAAGGCAATTCGTTATGAGTTCTTATTAGATTAAGCGAAGTAAGTAGCTCAACAGCCGATTTAAAACACCCAGTAGAATCCTCCCAGTGAGCAGTGAAGTCTTCAGCGGTCAAATGCTGTAATAAACTTGACTCGTTGAGTCCTGTATTCGATAATCGTCCAACCATTCGTACAATATTTGTGAATTCTCTATCGCTTTTCTCATTTAATTTTTTGATATTTGGAATTTCAATACATTCATCGATTAATTCAGCCATCTTAGGTCTTAATCTAAAACCTCCACCGTACACTTTTGCCACTAATATGTCTACAAAGTTTAGCTTAAATGGCGTACTATTTGCGCGCTCAAAATATTTGACAAAAATGGCAATTGAAGAGTCTATTTTCGTTTGTAAGCACACTGTTGGGTCAGATATAAACCTCATTAGCGCATCACAGATTTTTTCGTGGACTAGTAGGATCCTTTCTCTGTCATCTGGCCGTTCATTAAAAATTGGCAGTGCTCTAGCATCCTCTTCTATCGCATTATTTTGATCTCTTCTCTGCATATTATAAATCTCAAAAACTCGGGATAGTTTCAGATGGATACTTTCAGGGAATCCTTCATGAGATACTTCTTCCAGGTAATCGGGGAATTCAATCAGACCTGCGGGAAGATCTTCTGGAAGTTCTTCAAGGGATTTTACATTGAAGTATATTTCATCATGGCCACAGAGCGCACGCCAAATTGTTGTGACCCTTTGCTGGCCATCCAAAATGAGGCCGTGATTTCTATGGGCGTTTCTTTCGAAGTATTCACGAGTATAACTCTCGATTTCAAGTCTCCTTCTTGAACCGGCACCAGAATTAGGCCTGCTATCGAATTCTCTGCAAGAAATTGGAAAACTTGGACTTCCAATTACAATGTTTCCGATGTAAATTTGATTGAATAATGAATCAAAAAGCAGTGATTTCTTGTCTCTTGTTTTGTTCCAATCGTATTTTCTTTGAAATTCTGGGACAAGATATGTGCCATTTTCTACCATTTCATGTATCCGAGACAATGAAGCATACGCTGTTCTTACTGCACCTTCTATATCGCCGGCCTGCATAACACCTCCTCTATCTAAATGCAAATAAACCTGCCGCATACCCAAGGTATCTTCGTAAATGTCCAAAGGTCAACTATCATACACAACGATCTGTAATCACATGCTTTGTTGGCCCTGCTCCACGGAGAGATATACATGTTAAAACCACTGGTGGGCCTTTGAGTACATTAATTCCGGCAATAAATGCTGAATATTTTGAGTCTATGCGTCCTGCTGATGTAACCAATTTCAAACTCTTCAGTGAAAACTTGGACCCTTGTATGATTATTTTCTCAACATTTGGGCAATTTCTAATGTAATCTCGAATCGCTTCAATCAATGAAAAATGGCTTTGGTGCATATTCCACCAATAATCTGCTTTGATGACTAGAGTTCGGCAACAGCGTGGGTGCGGACCATGCTCATCTGGCCAAACTGCTACTTCTTCTCCAAAATTACCAAAACACATCTCTATTTCTCTATCCTCCATCATTGCCTGTTCAAAACAATCTGTAAGAGGGGCTTGGTGCTGATGTTCAAAAATTAAGTGCTCATGTCCTGGGTCGCCAAACATGTGATTCACTTATGGATTAAGTAAATTAACCATCCGGTCATTGATTTACAATGATTTTGTTGGGCAGTAGCAGTATCGTATTTTTCCTAGTTAGCAAATAATTAAGGGAAATAAAATGTGTACATGCCTATTGTTGCCGTCACATATTAATACAAGAGACTCAGTTGTGCATATCTATGCCTACTCTCAATTATTGAGTATAAAGTAAAAACATTTTTGATGGTCAAAATTTAATGTCGAGTAGTTGCTCCTCTACAAATTCAATATCGACGCGCTTCATACCTGTACGCTCTTGATTGGAATTGAAATCACGAATCTGTTTGCCGCCTCCCCAATCAGGAAGAAAGGCATAGGCTAGTTCGTCCAATTCAACCATGCGGTAATTACCAGCACTTACCGTTGGGCAACACGATGTAAACTTCTGTTTTTCGAATAAAAATTTAGTTTCTATAAAATCTGGTACTTCAGCTACCAGTCCTGCCCAAGTGACATCGAGCCTTCCCAAAACATACCACTTTCCTTTACTACCCGTAAACCCCCAAATGGTAGATCCAACTATGTCTTTAGGAAGAGACATATCGGTTGTGATCTTATCAAATGGTAAATCCGAATTATTAGTAGTTCTGTCAACAACATGCGAGTATTTGTGATAATGCAAATAATGGGCCATGCTTATCCCAGAGTATTTTCTTATTTTACTTGAATGCAAGAGGCACTCCATAATGCCATCATAAACAGATTTTGCCAATTAATTAGTTCGCAGAATATTTATTTTTTGTTACCACGTATCTGTATACAACTACGAGAGGGGTCTTGTGCACATCATAATGCAGACTACCGTTTTGCTTGCATTAAGGGTAAGGTGGAACGTTCGTCTTTAGACGAATTCACGAAGCCTAGAATGAACCGATGGGTCGAAATTTTTCGTAAGAATGGATTGAATCATTTGCTCACGTCGAGTCAAATCGGTCAACGAAGAAAGTAAATTGTCAGTGATGACCGCTGATGAATATGTTTCACGAATGCCTTTCATCGATTTCGGGATTTTATCAGTTGCTGAGTTGTTTCCATCATGGCGGTTGAGCCACCAATACCCATCTGTTTTCATGTGAAAAAATGGTAGTCTAAACTCACGTTTTTTACCATCAATGGCTTTCGACAAGTGCTGAAAATCTGTGACTAACTCGGGTGTTGGGTAAATATTCCAGTCTGCAATTCTACCTGTCGCAAAGCCTCTGCAAATTGCTAGCATTAGACAAGGTTTGTGTGGGGCGCGATGAAAATTTTCCCATGGATGTCTTTTTCCTTTATCTTGATTAAAATCCATATCCATCCCTACTCGCGAAATCACTTCGCCGGTAATCTATCCGATGTGGGTTTAGTATATTATGATCTGCGATCTAATTAGTTCAAGTGATTTAGGATCCGAACAAAGTTTTCAAATTGAACCTCCAGAAGTAGCACTCTCGTACCTCTTTTCCCATGAATATACAAACTTACCAGCCCTAAAATTGGCTTGTGCACAAATGTGCACCATTTTACACATAGGGTCATGGTAAAGACCTTTGAAGACGATTTTTCGATCCACAAGGGATTGCAGTGGGCTCTTTTCATAACGATCCTCCGTCACCAGAAAGGCAGTGGGTTGAATACCTATGCGGAAATTCTATCAGCCAACGCATTCGTCAACTTCATAGGGGTGCAAATAAACCCGCTCTTATGGACGAAGATAATTCAGACCTTGCCTCAGATGATTTGGAGAAATACACATTCTCTCTGTCGGCGGGAGATGATGAGGAATTGATTGATGAATTGGATAGGGCAGAACAAGGCGGACGATTGAATGAACATATATGCAATCTATTGCGCCTAGGTCACAACGTCCATCTCGCAGCAACATTTTCGACTAATCAAGAATCACTCCAATCACTTATGTCTCCAATCGATGAACGTGTCTCGACACTTAGTAATATTGTCGATCGGTTGATTCATGGCACCTTTACATCTTCAACCAAAGGGAGCATTGGTGAACAAATTGTAATTGGTCATCTTTCTTCTGCATTTACTGGAACCAAAGGCGACCAATTTAGGAGTAAAGGAGATGAAGGGCATTCTGGAGATATTGCTGCTACAATGATGATTGAAAAATCACCAGGCATTATTGAGCCTGTTTCTGCTATGATTGAAGCAAAATTGTACGAGAAGTCAATGGCAAGCAAAGAAGTCGACAAGTTCTGGGATGACCTCAAAGAAAATGACTACAAATTCGGCCTATTTATTTCCCTTAATCTACCAATACCCAAACAGCAGGATTGTATTCGAATTGAATCCAGAGGTGGAAAATATGGAATTCTTGTTTACAACGAAAATCAAGATCAAATGCGCCATCTTGTAGCCTATGCGATGATGCGAGAGTTGGCAAAATTAGTGCTTTCTGGTAAGGAGATTAGGGCTTCACAATCCGACGTATTTGGTACTCTTATGAATGATTTATCCGCGGACCTTGAGGTTTTCAACGGTGCAATTTCTATGCTAGGTGATATTGAGAGGGCGGCTGTTAAGATTCTATCTTCGACATCAGAACAAGTCGCTACGATTGCAGGTACATCAGGACGTATTCGTGGTGCAATAGAGCAAGGTGTTGCGAGATTAGAAAGAGATATTAGCCGTGCTTCAGGCGAATTAAGCGATGAGGAAAGCGTAGCAAAACTTGCTTGGAACAATGATGTTTGGGCTCCTAGTTTAGAATGCATGCCCGAAAAGATGAGCTGGATTATGACCGCACTTAGAGATTCAATCGTCAAGCTCAACGACTTTGCACCGATGTCGATTGATGATCGCGCTGAAAAACCAACAGTTATATTCATAAAAGGCGATGAAAAAGTGGTATCAATGGTAGCAATGTCTACTAAAATGCAAATCAGCATCAAGTATGATGGCGAAATCCCAGAAAGGATTCCAGGAGATTTGAAAAAGGGAATGTTGATTATTAATATCAATCAAAAGAAGGAGGCGATTAACGATGTTGATTGGCCATTACTGGGTAAACTAATGTTGTCTGCAACAAATGTGGAATGATATGCCTGTTGCCTTTATCACCAAAGAGACGGTGTGAAAGTTTGTTCAAATTATTAGGATGTACAGTTAAGTCTCTTGTGAGTCATCTCAAATTCAACTAGCGATTCACTAAATAATATATCAGTTTAGTGTAATCTAGAGCGGGTTCAAGTGTCACTGAACAAAAACGATGAAACCCAAGTCCTTGACGATGTGTCAGATTTGCTATCAGGAAAATTTGAGCCTCTAAATCAAATCCTTTTGGACGAAAATGTATCAAGGGAAATGCTCCATTCGAAAAAAGAAAATGACCAAATTATGATTGAAACTGCCGCCATTGGAGAAAGTTTCAGCGGGAAAAATATAGTTGTAGATTCGTCAGCTTTAGTCGATTCGAACCTAATTCTTAATGTAACAAAGAAAATATCATCCCTTGATGCTAAATTCTCTAGGGTCAAAAAACCTGATAGCATCAAGGCAAGGTTAACAGATAATCAAGAGTTATTTTTCTCCGAGATTACTGACATGATGCATCAGTTGAAAACGTGGACTGAAAAATTGGACTCCATTGAAGAGATAGTTCTAGAAGATTCTGACAAGGATTTACTAGTGCGCCATCATGCAACAATCCTCGAGTCCGTCACATTGGACAGAGAAATAGAGGAATTAACAAAAGATCTCAACACGCTCATGGAGGCATTAAAGTGACTGCTGGAGATGATTTATTTGGCGAGATTCAAAGAAATCTAAGGTCGGGAGACATTGATGAATTGGTTACTAGTCTAAACCGTTTGAAGATTTTTGATGCCCGAACTTGGCACGGAAATTGTACTAATCCTCAGCCATTGCTGGAGATTAAAGACTCGGTTCTAAGCTCAGTAAATGTGATTCTAAATCTCAATTTAGAAATCCAAGATGTAATTGAAGGTAGAGCTGGTCCAGAGTCATTTTACCAAAACCATCAACATATGAAGGCTCAAATGAAAAATCTTGGCGAAGTATTCACAAAAGCAGCTATTTGGATGAAAACAACGCGACAAGATAGATGGCTCCATCAATTGATGAAAGCCACTGAAAATTCAGATGAAGAGAGGAAAAAATTGATTTCTTTGCTCGCAAAATCCTCTGAATTGAATAGAAGAAAGGCTAAGAAACTAGTTTCGATAAAAGAAGAGATAAGGGCATTGAGAGCTAAATCTAGAGGATTGATTGAACAAAGGTGGAAAGATCGTCATTCCTTTGAAAGGACCCTTAATGCAAAGCAAAAAGAAGCGACAGAAATTACTGAGGGTAGATTAGTTATAACCGCTGGACCGGGAAGTGGAAAAACCCACGTATTGGTCGAAAGAATTGCAAACCTAATTAATTCTGGAGCAAAGCCATCGAGGATTTTGATGCTTACTTTTACTGTTAAAGCAACAGCAGAGATGTCATCAAGAGTAGAGAAGAAAATAGGCGCAGATATTGCTGATAGCCCGATGATCATGAACTTCAACGGTTTCTGTAAGCACATGATAGAATCTGACTTTGAGGGATTCGGCTTTGAGAAAATGCCAATGCATATTGATCCGAGAATGAGAAGATATCTTTTCGAAGATCTACTTGAAGAAGGAATTGATGAAGAATTGGTGGAATTAATAGAACAGAATCCTGAAGTGATTGATATTACATTGAAACTTGATGATCTTCTACACAATAGGTCAACTGAAGTCGATGATGTATTATCTTGGTTCGAAGAAGAGATTTTGACTCCATTAGAAGATTCAGAGAAAGAATCTATTGATGAAGGTGAAGAGCCGAGCAAAGATTTGATTTTGAAAAGGCTTACTCACGCTGGATTGCGTCTTGTTACTCCACTTCGAGAATTTATTCGCAAGAACAACGGTTTGACATTCGGAGATCAGATTACTTTGTTCCATTATCGATTGAAAAATGGACCTGCATACTTGCAGAATATTTGTTCAGAATACGATCACGTATTGGTTGACGAATTTCAAGACAATAATCAAGCTCAGGGAGAGATTGTTAAGCTAATGTCGGAGCATTTAACTTCGACTTGTGTTGTTGGAGATCCTAATCAAGCAATCTTCGGCTTTAGAGGAGCTAACGTGAGAAATTTGCAAGATTTCATGTCAGATTTTGCTGAGGATAGTGATCTAACAATAGTTGATTTAGATATCTGCTATAGGCACTCTCAAAAAATTGTTGACTACAGTGAAGAACTCATAGCACTGAACAATGACGATATCGAAAGGCCCGAGATAAACTCGGGATGGATTAATTCAAATTCAACCGAAGTCGCTGTTCAAACCATGATAGATGAAGCATCTGAAGCAGTGGAACATGGAAAAATCCTCAAGAGAAGGAATCTACTTGGATACGAATGGGATGAAATGGCTGTTCTTGCTAGATCTTTGAATTATGTTTCAAAGGTTATTGCTTACTTTGATAGTAATGATATTCCATATGTAACAACCTCTAGCAGTAATCTGTTTAGAGAGGAGATAACGATAGAAGTAGGTATGATATTAAGAGCATGTATCGATCCAGTTGGAAATGCACAGGCAATCGGTTTCCTTCTCAAGAGTGGGTTTATGGGTGTGACAAAAGAAGACGCTGAAATCCTAACAAGAAGGAGTAGTTATCATTCACAAGAATTATTCGATTCTTTAACAAAAGTAGATGGGAAATTTGCTAATCCAAAAACCATTTCAGCATTCTATGAATTCATTGATTCAAATAAGAAATTACCATCCATTGCCATGGAAGATTGGTTGTTTTCAACGATGAAAGAATCGGGAATAATTAGTAAAATGATTGATTTTGGAGCAAATAGTTCTCTATCAAAACTCGTTTCACTTTTACTTGCACAACTATCCACTGCTGGAGACTTTTTCAGAGATCCAAACAGATTTGCAAATTATATCAAGCAATTAATGGAAGGTAAAATAGAACTGGAGATTGAACAGATAAGCAAACCAGGACACGTGGTTGTTTCTACAATTCACAAGGCTAAGGGTTTGGAGTGGCCAATAGTTGTGATGCCATCTCTTGACCATAGAAAACCACCACCGACACTAAAACCAGAAAAAGTTGAACGTTTGATTGTTCATGGTTACTTCAATGAAAACGTGGAAGAAGAGCAAGAAAAGGAAATGATACGGATTCTTTACGTTGGCCTAACTAGAGTTCAAGATTTGATTAGGCTGAGTAGGCCTTTGACTCGAAGCGAGAAATCGATGCCTAATGCGCTTTTTACAGTAGGCTCAACAATATTCGATGTCGAACATATAGAAACAATTTATCCAAGTATCATGCAGAACCCACTTTCTGCAAGTGAAGGACTACTCCTAAATTTGAGAACTAGGTTAGAAGATTCAATTGGAGAGTTGAGACACGGATTTGAAACCGAAGATTTGGCAAAGTCGGTCCGAACGTTACTAATCTATCACCTAGAGCAACTTGTTGTAAATGAGCATAGCATCGATAATGAGTTGAGGAAATTAGTACAAGATTTCGAATCTCTCGTGGGACGTGTTGAATATCATGAGTTCACAGGAGATGTGGAGGTTGCTAAAAAGCAAACTTTGTGGAGGCCGAAAAGATACACATGGTCGATGCTCGATGCTTATCGCAGGTGCCCGCAGAAGTTTGCATTTTCACATGTTCACAATCTAGTTTCGAATAATAATAAATCTCTAACTGTAGGAAATTTGGTCCACGAAATTGTTGAAAAAATTGGTTCTTTGAGTAAAAAACCCACAGGAAAAGAATTTGATGAAATTATCGATGAATCACTGAGAAATCATGTAAACAAATTACCGCTTCTTGGAGATGAGAAAATTGAAGAAATTAAAGAAAAGGTTTCGATTTGGAATGACTCCGAGAGATCAAGGAACAAAGTAATAGCAACTGAGCAAGGTCTTGAATTCGAATTCTATGATCGAAAGTTCTATGGAAAAATAGACAGGGTGGAAACAGATTCTAAAGGCAATCTTAGGATGATTGATTTCAAAACTGGTAAAGCGAATAAAAAACCAGGAAACATGGGACAAGAACAGTTGTTACTTTACGCACACGCATGGGAACAAAACACTGGTGAATCGCCGGATATAATAGCATATGACTTCGTAATGGAGAACATGTTAGCGGAGACTGATGTAAAGTCAATAATGCTTGAGAAGGGGCTTGCAAGATTGATTCCAACCATCGAAGGAATTGATGCAAATCAATTCGAGGCAATTCCAGACAAACAAACGTGCCAGTATTGTGATTTTTCAGGACTTTGTCCGGAACGGTACTAAAATAATATAACATTTCCATTGTCACAGATTTGAAATTTCTAATTATGTAAAATTCTGACGAGGCTAAAACAACTTACTGCAATTCTTTTTACGCCCTTGCACATAAATATTTTGTGTGGGGAGCCACGAAAAGGGCCCACTGAGAACCCTTGTGAATGTTTATTTCATGCATAAGGGTGTTATGGTGAAGCCCTCGTGACATATGCTATTCATTTAAGCACAAATATTACAAACAAGAAGATTAAGCGTCATTTAATGGACGAGCAATCTAAACCGACGATCAAGATTCCGGGCTTGATCAATCAATTTGATGTTGTGACTTCCCACATAGATCCTATTCACAACATGGATACACAGCTCCAGACCTTTGGAG
>Ga0307986_10003639_pt1 | contig 10645 bp, 13 predicted proteins | sample EllFjometageno82_FD_203170 | JGI IMG/M metagenome (GOLD analysis project Ga0307986, IMG submission 203170) | Marine microbial communities from Ellis Fjord, Antarctic Ocean - #82 | ecosystem: Environmental > Aquatic > Marine > Unclassified | place: Southern Ocean | collected 2014-10-09
GATTATTCAAATTACAGATGCAAAGATCGAAGATGGTGGTGGTGGTGCATTTTATATTTATATTAAAAATAAATTTAAATTAAAATAATTTATTAAAGAATAAATTTTGATAAATCAGTATCCTTAACAAGCTCATCCAAGTTTTGCTTAACATACTCAGAATTAATTACAATTTTTTCACCTGCTCTATCTGTTGCTGTAAAACTAATATCATCTAAAATTCTTTCAATTATAGTGTGCAGTCTTCTTGCGCCAATATTTTCTACAGTAGTGTTAACTTCTGAAGCCATGGTTGCAATTGCATCTATTCCGTCTTCAGAAAATTCTAATTCTACATTTTCAGTTTTCAAAAGTGCAACATATTGTTTAATTAAACTATAATCTGGCTCTTTAAGAATTCTTTTAAAGTCATCACTAGTTAAAGCTTCAAGCTCTACTCTTATAGGGAGTCTTCCTTGCAGTTCTGGCAGCAGGTCAGAGGGTTTTGCAAGCTGAAATGCTCCTGATGCAATAAACAAAATATGATCAGTTTTAATGGGACCATATTTTGTACTTACTGTTGTTCCTTCGATTAGAGGAAGCAAATCTCTTTGAACACCTTCTCTAGAAACATCTCCACCGGCCCTATCAGTTCTTCCAGAAATTTTATCAATCTCATCTAAGAAGACAATTCCATTATTTTCTGTGGAGTCTTTTGCTGATTTTATAATTTTATCTTCCTCTATTAATTTGTCAGCCTCATCATTAATCAAAATATCATGAGATTCTTTAACAGACATTTTTTTCTTTTTTATTTTGTTTCCAACAGATTTTCCAAGCATCTCTCCGATATTTATCATTCCAATGTTTGCACCTGGCATTCCAGGGATTTCAAAGGAAGTTTGGGAGGCGTTATCATTTATTGCTATTTCAATTTCATTATTATCCAAGTCACCATCTCTTAATCTTTTTCTAAAGCTTTCTCTGGTAGCAAGACTTGCTTTATTTCCCACAAGTGCGTCTAAAACTTTTTCCTCAGCTAATTTTTGAGCCTGTGCATTGACTTCTTTTCTCTTTTTTATTTTTTCCATTGCAATGGCAATTTCAAGTAAATCTCTTATAATCTGCTCAACATCTCTTCCAACATAACCAACTTCTGTAAATTTTGTAGCCTCAACTTTTACGAAGGGAGCCTCTGCTAATTTAGATAATCTTCTGGAAATTTCAGTTTTACCAACTCCTGTTGGTCCGATCATTAAAATATTTTTAGGTAAAATTTCATCTCTCATTTCACCCTTTAAAGCTTGTCTCCTCCATCTATTTCTTAATGCAATAGCAACAGCCTTTTTGGCTTTATTTTGCCCCACAACATATCTATCTAGTTCAGAAACAATTTCTCTAGGAGATAAGGAACTAACTAGAGAGCTGCTCTTGTTCTGATTTTTTTCTTTAGGAAAAGGCGCAACGTTTGAATCTTTCATTAAATTTTTTCAATTTTAATATTGTTATTAGTAAATACACAAATTTCCGAAGCAACCTGGATGGCTTTTTTTGCTACCTCCTCTGCGCTTAAATTTGTATCTAATAAAACTTTAGCAGCAGCCAAAGCATAATTTCCTCCAGAACCTATCCCTATAGCATCTCCTTCGGGTTCCAAAACATCACCAGTGCCAGAAATTATAAAACTATTTTCTTTATCTCCAACAGCCATTAAAGCCTCTAGTCTTCTTAAGTACTTATCTGTTCGCCAATCTTTGGCGAGTTCAACAGCAGCCCTAGGAAGGTTCCCAGCATGCTTTTCAAGTTTTGCTTCAAGCCTTTCAAACAAGGTTAAAGCATCTGCGGTAGATCCAGCAAAACCGGCAATCACACTTCTTTTTTCGATTTTTCTAACTTTTGCAGCGGTACTTTTTATAACCGTATTACCCATACTAACTTGGCCATCACCAGCTACCACCACTTCATTATTTTTTCTAATAAGCACTATAGTAGTCATTGTTTATAGGTGGATATTAATTTTTATTCTTCAAGTAGTTGATTAGTAATATTGATAAAGTACACCAATCGCTATATATGTAATTAATATTATGAGTAGAAAAGGGAAAATTTCTCGAAAGACCAAAGAAACTAGCATCAGTGTTGATTTAAATATTGATGGCAAAGGTAAGTATAAAATTGATACAGGAATAGGTTTTTTAGATCACATGCTTGAGCAACTATCAAAACACTCGTTAATAGATATAAATTTAAAAGCAAAGGGAGACACTCATATAGATCTTCACCACACAACAGAGGATACCGGCATAGCTATAGGAGAGGCTTTGAAAAAAGCCCTAAAAAATTTTGCAGGAATTAGAAGATACGCTCATGCAATGATTCCAATGGATGAAACATTAACAAGAGTTGCTATCGATGTTTCAAATAGACCCTACTTAATCTGGAAAGTAAAATTAAAAGTAGAGAGACTTGGCGAAATGGATACAGAGCTTTTTAAAGAATGGTTTCAAGCATTTTCTCAATCAGCAGGAATAACATTGCACATGGAAAATATCTATGGAGATAATAGTCATCATATAATTGAGTCTTGCTTTAAAGGTCTAGCAAGGTCATTAAGAACTGCTTTAGAAATAGATCCAAGAAATAAGGGCGTAGTTCCCTCTACAAAGGGATTGCTATAAAAAAGCAATGAATATTGCTATTATAGATTATAAATCTGGGAACATAAGTTCAGTAATTAATTCTTTTAAAACAGTTTCTAAAAATCAAAATATTAAAATTAAGATAGAAATAACCTCTGATTTAAAAATAATATCTAATTCAGACAAGGTAATTTTACCAGGACAGGGGTCTTTTAAAAATTGCATAGAATCTTTATTAAAGATTGAAGGACTCAAAGATACATTAAACAAATTTGCTATTATTGATAAAAAGCCATTATTTGGTATTTGTGTTGGGATGCAAATGTTTGCAGATATTGGATTTGAAGAAATTGAAACTAAAGGCTTGGGGTGGATTTCAGGCAAAGTAGAAAAAATAGATAATAAAAATAATAAATTTAAGCTCCCACACATTGGATGGAATGAGCTTTCATATAAATCTGAAAGCAAGCTATTTAAGAATATAAAAGACAAATCACATGTATATTTTGTGCATAGTTATAAATTTTTACCTCATAATGAGAAACTTATAACAAGCAAAACAAATTATTCTGAAGAAATTGTAGCTTCAGTTGAAAAAGAAAACTTATTTGGAACGCAGTTTCATCCAGAAAAAAGTGACACCATTGGTTTAAAAATAATTGAAAATTTTATAAAATTATAAAATGAAAATATTTCCAGCAATAGATATTAAGAACAAAAAATGTGTAAGATTATTAAAGGGTGATTTTGATAATCAAACTACTTATGAACAATCTCCATTTGAGCAAGCTTTAAGATATAAAGATGCTGGTCTTTTAAATCTACATATAGTTGATTTGGATGGTGCGCTTTCAGGAGAGCTGGTTAATTTAAAAATAATAGAAAATATTATAAAAAAATTAAATATAATAATTGAAATTGGTGGTGGAATAAGATCGATGGATAAAATTCAATCTTATATAGATATAGGAGTTGATAAAGTCATACTTGGAAGTGCAGCAATAAAAGATCCATATTTTCTTAAACAGGCATGCACAGTATTTAAAGGAAAAATTGTTCTTGGTTTAGATGCTAAGAGAGGAAAGCTCTCAGTTTCTGGGTGGAAAGAAACAATAAATCAAACTGCGGAGGAATATTTAAAAAATGTAAATAGTTATGGTTTTTCAAGAGTTATTTACACAGACATTGATAGAGATGGAACGAAAACAGAGCCGAACATTGAAGAAACAATAAATATTGCAAAAATATCATCAGCACCCGTTATGGTGTCTGGCGGAATTTCATCAATAGAAGATATTAAAAGGATTAAAACATTAAGTAAATTTAATATTGAAGGTGTGGTTGTTGGAAAAGCAATTTATGATGGAGACATAAAGCTTAGCGATCTTAAAGAATTAGAAAATGCTTAAAAATAGAATAATCCCATGCCTTGATGTTAAAAATGGAAGAGTTGTTAAGGGAATTAATTTTGTAGACTTAAAAGATGCAGGTGATCCAGTAGAACAAGCTAAAATCTATAATGAGAGTGGTGCAGATGAAATTTGTTTTTTAGATATTACAGCCTCTAATGAAAATAGAGAAACTATATTTGATGTGGTTAAAAGAACATCTGAAAATTGCTTCGTACCCCTTACAGTTGGGGGTGGTGTTAGAAGTTTAGAGGACATAAATAGATTATTACTCTCAGGAGCTGATAAGGTTTCAATAAACACCGCAGCAGTAAATAATCAAAATTTAATTAAGGAAAGTAGTAAAAATTTTGGATCACAATGTATTGTCGTTGCAATTGACGCTAAACAAAAAAATGACAAATGGGAAATATACACACACGGTGGAAGAAATAAAACAGGAATTGATGCTTTAGATTTCGCAAAAAAAATGGAGGATAGTGGTGCTGGAGAATTATTAATTACGTCAATGGATCGAGATGGAACAAAAAAAGGATATGACATTAAGCTAATTTCAGAAATAGAAAAAAATGTAAATATACCCATTATAGCCTCTGGTGGAGTGGGAACATTAGAACATCTATATGAGGGTGTAAAATATGGAAAAGCAAGTGCAGTTCTGGCTGCCTCAATTTTTCACTATGGAACTTATTCTATTCAAGAAGCTAAGCAATATTTGGACTCAAAAGGAATTCCTGTTAGAATTTAGGTATGTCGGAAAATTTAATAAATTTAGCAAAAACAATAAGAGATAGAAAAAACAGAGATGAGGATAAATCTTATACATCCTCCTTACTATCTGGTGGTTTGTCCAAATGTATTGACAAGATGGAAGAAGAGTTTGAGGAGCTCAAAGAGGCATTAAATGACAAATCTAACATAGTACACGAGGCAGCTGATACAATTTATCATTTACTGGTTACGCTAGAGGTTGCAGACATTAAGTTTGAAGATGTTTTGAAAGAATTAGAAAATAGAAAAAAACAATCAGGTTTTGAAGAAAAAAATAATCGATGATGGGTTATGATAAAAATAATATCTTTGCAAAAATATTAAGAAAAGAAATACCATGTAAAAAGATATTTGAAAATGACCATGTCCTTTCTTTTCATGACATTAATCCTCAAAAAAAAATTCATGCACTGGTAATACCAAAAGGTAATTATATTAATTTAGATGATTTTAATAATAAAGCTTCAGACCAAGAAATAGTTGCTTTATGTAAAGCAATTACAGAAGTTTCAAAAATATTAGGAATATCAGCTGATACTGGAAAAGGCTATAGAGCTCTTACCAATTTAGATGAGTACGGAGGCCAAGAGGTTCCACATTTACACTTCCATTTGTTTGGGGGCGAAAAAATAGGAAAAATGGTTGAGTGACAGAAAAAATCTATAGAAATTATTTAGAATTAATATCGCTTGAAGATTTCAAAGATGTTAAAAAACCATTAAAAGACTATTCCGTAGAGCTGGTTGATCAAAAAAATTTCCAGCTAAATAAATTTTTTTATAAGAATATAGGTAAAAACTGTCAATGGGTTGATAGACTTGTTTGGACTGATTTGAACTGGATGGATTATATTTCTGATAAAAAACTATTTACATATATTCTTAAGGATAAAAATGAAATGGCTGGTTATGTTGAGCTTTTATTTAATCAAAATAGTAAAGAAGTTGAAATTGCTTACTTTGGTATTTTAGCGGAGTATTTTGGGAAAAAACTAGGGGGTTATTTGCTAAGTGAAGCCATAAAATATTCATTCAGCATGGGGTCATCAAGAGTTTGGGTTCACACTTGTTCTTTAGACCACAAGTACGCCCTAGGCAATTATCTATCACGCGGAATGAAAATTTTTAAATCAGAAACTCTAACTAGGTAGTTAATCAATTTTTTTGTGGTAATATGAAAATATTATCATCTATCTCTTGATTAATTTTAAGAGATGAAATGAATGTAATTGTTAGGTTTTGATAAATGTCTTCAGTTTGCCAGCCAATTAAGTTCAAATTTTTATAGTCAAAAAATATATTGATTTGGTTATCATTATCAAAAATTTCAAAATTTAAAAATTTATTATCAATGATTCTTGGTTTTATGGTTCTTATTTTAGAAATTAAATAATTTTTATCTAATAATAATTCAAGTGGGGTCTTATTGAGAGGATAAGTATAATAATTTTCACTATTTACAGTCTTTATTACAAGAGATTTTCCATTAGAAATAAGAATTTTTTTATTCGAATTTTCATATTCACAAAATATTTTTTTTGGGTATTTAATAATACACTTTCCATTTTCCTCTTTATCATTAATTGTTTGAATAAAGTTAAAGCTTAAATTGTTAATAATCTGCATTTGATAGATTACTTTTTCACTTGTAGAAGAAAATGCAGAATTATAAAAAGTTAATATAAAAAAGATTAATAAGATTCTAAACATTATAAAACATCTCTTTTACCAACATGGTTTGCTTTACTTACAATCCCATTGGCTTCCATCATATCAATAATCCTTGCGGCTCTATTGTATCCAATTTGCAACTTTCTTTGTAAAAAAGAGGTCGATGCTTTACCTTCAGATTTAATAATATCTAGCGCTGCTTGGTAAAGTTCGTCTTTATCATTTGTATTAGAAAAGCTTTCAGCAGTCTCTTTATCATCGGCAAAACTTAAAATTTCATCTATGTAATCAGGTTCTGCCTGACTTCTTAGGTAGTTATTAACTTTTTCAATTTCGTTTTCTGATACAAAAGGTGCATGAATTCTAACTATCCTATTAGCCGAAGACATATAAAGCATATCTCCTTTACCTAATAATTGTTCTGCACCCTGTTCTCCTAAAATAGTTCTACTATCTATTTTTGACGTTACCTGAAAAGATATTCTCGTAGGAAAGTTGGCTTTAATAGTACCGGTAATAACGTCTACACTTGGTCTTTGAGTTGCCATAATAATATGAATACCTGCAGCTCTTGCCATTTGAGACAATTTTTGAATGTAGTTTTCTATTTCTTTGCCAGCCACAAGCATCAGATCAGACATTTCATCAACAACGACAACAATGTAGGGCATAGGTAAAGAGTGTTTATTGTTATAACCATCAATGTTTTTAACACCATCTTTGGTCATAAGCTTGTATCTACTTTCCATTTCTTTAACAACCCAACCTAAAACAGAGGCCGCTTTTTTTGCTTCTGTTATGACAGGACACAGTAAATGTGGAATACCCTCATATGTAGAAAGTTCTAACATTTTAGGGTCAATTAAAATAAATTTACATCTATCGGGTGTATGTCGATAAAGTAGAGAAAGAATAATAGTATTAATACAGACTGATTTACCTGAACCTGTAGTTCCTGCAATCAGTAAATGAGGCATAGAAGCTAAATCTCCTATAACAGGAATGCCCGATATATTTTTACCCAAAGCTATTGGCAATCTAGTGTCCTTTTTAACAAAACTGTTATTAGAAAGTATTTCACTTAAATAGACATTTTCTCTAGAAGAATTAGGCAGCTCGATACCAATAGTACTTCTTCCAGGTATGGTGGCTATTCTTGCAGATTCAGAACTTGTGTTTCTAGCTATATCATCTGAAAGATTAATAATTTTTGAAACCTTAACACCAGCTGCTGGCTCAAACTCATTTAAAGTAACCACGGGCCCGTGGCTAACTTTTTTAATACTTCCATTAACACCAAAATCTAAAAGGATTTTTTCTAAAAACTCACTGTCAATATAATCTTCATTTCTCGAGACGCCCCTCTCTTTTTTGGATGGAGTTTTTAATAAGTCGACAGAAGGTAAGGTGAATTTGATTTTTTTATTATTTAATTTTTTATCATTTTTAATAAATGGTAGATCTTCTTGAATAAGACTTTTAATTTGTTCCTGAGGAATAAATTCATTAATTATTTCATTTTCATTAGTATAATTCTTTTCTTTTTTGGAGAATAAGTATTTAAATATTTTTTTTATAAACTTATAGAAAAAAACAATCTTAAATTGAATGCTAATTAAGAATAAAGTTAAAACTAAAAAAATTAAAAAATAATAAAAAAAGTATGAATTAATATTAATCATTGAACTTAAAAAGGTAGTCTTAAAATATTCACCAACAAAACCACCGTTACCATTGATATAAAGCTCAAATATATCCGAGTAAAAAAAAGAGAAAAATAAAGAACCAAAAATTAAATATAAATTCGAATAAAAAAAACTCTCAATTATTAAAAATATTTTTTTATTTGAAAAAATATTTATTCCGGTTAAAATAAGGCTAAAGGGCGCAAGTAAAGAAATAAGACCAAAAGATTGAAAAAAAAAATCTGCTGTAAAACTTCCGCGAAAGCCAAAAAGATTTTTAATTTCAGTATTATCAGGAAAAATAAAGTTGGGATCGTCAGGCGAGAAACTTACCAAGGAAATCAATAAGAAAAAACCAATTATCACAATGCCAATAGCAATAAATTCAATAACTCTATTAATACTAAAATTTAATGCGTTGTTGGCTAATTTTTTAATTTCCATAGATTAATCACTTTGTATCATCTAATTTTTATTGTTAAAATCAAAAATTAATTATGAAAGTTTGTATTATAGGTGATGGGCTTACTAGCTTATCTTTAGCTAAAAATCTTATAAATAAAAAAATAAATGTCCACATTTATCATCAAAAAAAAATTAATATGTTGCAGTCAAACCGGACGATAGGAGTTGCTATGAATAACTTGGAATTCTTTAAAAAAGAGATTTTCAAATTTCCAAAAAAAAACCAGTGGGAAATAAAAAAAATTGAAATTCATTCTGAAAAGTTAAAAGATGGAAATTTATTAAATTTTAATGGTAAAGGTAAAAATTTATTTTGTATGATAAAAAATAAAGAATTATACAAAATATTAAACACTGAATTATTAAAGAGTAAATTGTTTAAGAGATTAATAATAAAAAACAGTTTTAGCGAAAAATTATTAAAAGAAAAAAATTATGATTTGATTATAAATTGTGATCAAAATAATTTTTTGTCAAAAAAATACTTCTCTAATAAAATGGATAAAGATTATTACAATCTTGCATATACAACAATTATAGAGCACGAGAAGTTAGAGAACAATATAGCAATTCAAATTTTTACAAAATATGGCCCCATTGCATTCCTGCCAATATCAAATACAAAAACTTCAATTGTATGTTCTTTAGAAACAAAAAATAAAAAATACAGTAACAATGAAGTTTTAGAGTTAATTAAAAATAATAATCCAAAATTTAAAATTAAAAAAATTTCAAAACTAAATAACTTTAAGTTAAAATCTTCAAACTTAAGAAATTATCATTATAAAAACATTTTAGCATTTGGGGATATGCTTCATAAAATACACCCACTTGCCGGACAAGGATTTAATATGACTATTAGAGATATAAAAATTCTCTCTGAAATTATTCAAAATAAAATTGATCTTGGAATGCAGTTGGATTCTTTAATCTTCGAGGAGTTTGAAAAAAAAACAAAACATATGAATTTTATTTTTGCTAATGGAATTGACTTAATTTATGAGCTTTTTAATTTTGATAGGAAAAATAAAGATAAAAACTTAAACAAAGTTTTAAAATTTCTCGGAAAAAGTAAAAATTTATCTAATACTTTTGTTAGATTCGCAGACAATGGAATTAATATTTAGCAATTACTGAATAGTTGTATTTTCAAAATTATCATAATTATATGTGCTTAGAATTTCCGCAATTTTGTTTTTGCGTGTTTTTAAATTTTCACTTTCTAATAAAATTTGCTTTTCCTCTAATGAAAATGGCGAAGCCATTGCTAAAGCATTAATAGTTTCATTTAAATTTTGCTTTTCCAAAGACTTCCAATTTATTATGTATCCTTTTTTTTCGAATAATGATTTTAAATCTTTAAAAATTAATTCAAGGTCCGAAAATTTTATCTCTTCATTCTTTAAATTTAAATCATCATGAAAATCATTAAAATTGATTTCACATTCACGATATGGTTTATTATTAGTAATTTCTTTGGTGATTTTAAAACGACTTAAACCATTAAGGTCAATTAAACATCTTCCATCTGAAGTAATTTTAAAACTTGTAATTTTCCCCAAGCAACCGATATCGTGAAGCTCTGGAATAAAATTAATATTATTTTTTTTAGGTTGGATCAGACCTAACATTTTATTTGTTTTCATGCTGTCATTAATCATTTCAACATATCTTGGTTCAAATATATTTAAAGGAACTGTTGTGTGTGGAAAGATAATAAAATTACTCAGGGGAAAGACAGGTATAGTTTTTGGCAAATCTTGTTTTTTCATTACTTCTTTTAGCAAATTTTTGAAAATCAATATACTAATCAAAAACTTTATTATTGCTTGCATTGAAAAAACGGTCTATTTATAATGACTTTTAAAAGCGGGTCTAGCTCATTGGTAGAGCGAATCGTTGCCAACGATTAGGTAGAGGGTTCGATTCCCTTGACCCGCTCCATTAACAATTATTTAGGCTTACTGTATGAGTGATCTGTTAAATAAAAAATGTGTTCCCTGTGAAGGAGGATTGTCTCCCTTTGA
>Ga0307986_10003640_pt1 | contig 10644 bp, 11 predicted proteins | sample EllFjometageno82_FD_203170 | JGI IMG/M metagenome (GOLD analysis project Ga0307986, IMG submission 203170) | Marine microbial communities from Ellis Fjord, Antarctic Ocean - #82 | ecosystem: Environmental > Aquatic > Marine > Unclassified | place: Southern Ocean | collected 2014-10-09
CCGTCTGTAGTTGTGTAATAACCTTTTACTGGTGGAATAAAAGCATTCTGATTAAATTTTAATCCAGACTCATTCATTACTTCGTAAATTGGTTTAGTTGCACCTTTTGCTGCCATCATACTTGCTGTTCCAACTTCAAACACCATTAAGATATGCGGTTGTTGTTTTGCTCTGAACGCGGCTATTCCAGCATTTAATGTTTCCGAGTAGTTACCTTTTCTTGTGTGAACTACTTCGTATTTATCTTGGCTAGCATTAAAGTTTTTAACCTGAACATCAAGTAATTCTCCAAGTCTTCCTCCGAATGCATGCCACCAATTAATTGTAGTTTTTGCTTCTGCATTTGCATGTGAAAACAGTGCAAATATACTAAAAACAAAAAATAATTTTTTTAGTGATTTCATTATTTTTCCTCTGTTTGTTTTTTTTAATAATTATTTATTTAAAAAAAAACTTAACAGAAGAAGTGCGGGCATAATAGGAGAAATTAACTGAGAAAGTATTAATTATTTATAAAAAATTCTAGTGTAGGTTTAAATTTTAGCAAACTCGCCACCTTTTCTAAATCTCCACAACCATTTAGGCATAGAATGTTCAACGTCCTCTGGTTTTATGTTCAAATCTTTTAACGTTAAATTATTTTTAGAAACAATATTATCTGCTTCATTTAAAATTTCACACTGGTCTTTGGTAATTAAAGGTTTCGGCATGAGAGTAAATAGTGCAGCTTGCATTTTTGCAAGTGGCATTGGTAAGTCAAGGACTAATCTTTTTTTACCTATGGTATTTAAAATTGATTTAACCATATCACCAAAGTTAATCACTTTGGGACCACCAATCTCATAAATTTTCCCTTCATTTTTTTTAATCTCTATGGCTTTTACAATAGCTGTAGCCACATCATCAACTAAAATAGGTTGAAACTTATAGTTTTTTTTTACCACCGGGATAACAGGTAGTATACTTAGTTTTGCAAATAGATTAGTAAAATTATCTTCTACACCACAAACAACACTTGGTCTGATAATGACAGTATTTTTAAAATTATTAAATGCATTTTGTTCACCGTTAAACTTTGATTGTTGATAAATAGAATTTGAATCTGCGTTAGCACCAATAGCGCTAACGTGAATAAATTTTTTAACTTCTGTTTCCGAACAGTATTTAGCAATAATACCTGGCAGGTCACTATGCATATTAGCAAATTTTTGCTTTCTATTCTCAAAAAGAATTCCGATTAAATTAATAACAATGTCTGAATTATTTATTGCTTCTTTAATTTTTGAAAAATCTTTAAAATTAAAATCTATAAATTCTATGGCGCCTGGAGGAGCTTGTGTTTTTAAATAACCTTTTAAATAAGCGTTCCTTGTTGGAATAATACACTGAAAGTTCTTCTCAGTCATTTTTCGGACAAGATATCTTCCTATAAATCCACCACCACCAAGGATTGTTGCTATTGGGTAATTATTCATGGTATTTAAGATAGTTATATGAAAATACATAAGATTCAAGGGGACATAAGTTCAGAAGTGGCGAATTCATTTAAAGATAGTGTTGCCATCGACACTGAGGCGACAGGCTTATTAATTCCAGAGCGTGACAAATTAAGCCTAATACAGATCTGTAACGAAGGTGGTGATGTCTATGTTGTTCAACCGAACCGGACAAATTATAATATGCCTAATTTATCTTCTGTTTTAGAAAATAAAAAAATTCAAAAAATTGGACATTTTTTAAGATTTGATAAAGGTGCGCTTGAATATTTTCTAAAGTGCAAAATGAACAATGTTTTCTGTACTAAAATAGCTTCTAAAATTTGTAGAACCTATACTGATGCTCACGGCCTTAAAAGTTTAGTTCAAGAGTTTTGCAATAAAAAATTAGATAAAAATCAAGGGTCAAGTGATTGGAACAAAGATATTAATGATCTTAATGAGAAACAGCTAGAGTATGCAGCAAACGATGTAATTTATTTGCACAAAATTAAGCACGCGCTAGAAAAAATGTTAATTCGGGAGGACCGTTTAACAATCTACAAAAAATGCATAGAATTTCTGGATACAAGAATAGAACTAGATCAAAAGGGATTTAAATTTTCTATATTTGAACACTAATGACTAAAGTTAATTACATCTCAATTGCTAAAAGAACTGCTACTACCCAGATCTCTGAGCTTAAAAAAATCAATAAAATTTTTGATAAATCGTTTGTGCGTGCGGTTGAGTTAATGGCTAACTGCAAAGGCAAAGTTATTGCAGCTGGTATTGGAAAAAGTGGTTTGATTGCTCGAAAAGTTGCAGCAACATTATCATCAGTTGGTATTTCTTCTTTTTTTTTAAATCCAAGTGAAGCTAATCACGGTGATCTTGGGCAAATAGAGAAAGGAGACTTACTTTTAGTTTTTTCTTACTCAGGCAATACTTCAGAAATTACAAATATGCTTCGTTATGCTAACAGATTTAATATTAAAGTTATTGGCATAGCTTCAAAAAAAGACAGTTTGTTATTAAAGGCAAGTGATGTAAAATTGCTTTTACCTCAAGTTAAAGAATCTGATCCAACAGGCATGGTTCCAACCACAAGCACAAGTATCACTTTATTACTAGGAGATTGTTTGGCGGTCGCACTAATGAACAAGATGCGTTTTTCTAAAGAAAGGTTTAAGGTTTTTCATCCGGGGGGTAATATAGGACAGGCTTTGCTGTTAGTTAAAGATATTATGGTTAATGGTAAAAAACTACCTATAATAAAAGTCAATAAAAGTATTTATGACGCTATCAAAGTGATCGATAATAAAAAACTTGGTCTAGTTGTAATAATGGAAAAAAATAAAGTTAAAGGAATCCTAACTGATGGTGACGCAAGAAGAGGGATTAAATATTATTCTAAAAACGATCATTTGAAAAAATTCATGACTACTCGCCCTTTATTTGTTTGTGAATCTACACCTGCTTCTAAAGCTTTATCACTTATGAATGAAAAAAAAATCACAAGTCTTTTAGTCACCTCAGATGAAGATTACAATAAGGCTAAAACTGCCAAAAAATTAAAAGGAATAGTACATATTCATTCTCTTTTACAATACGGAATAAAGTGACTGTTCGAAAAAAAAATCTTTTTATAATACAGTTTGTAATTTTTTTTATCGCTATTTTTTTGCTTTACAATACATACGGTAATAAAAATAATAAAACAGAAGAGGTTGCTAGAGTAAAAGCAGAAACTGACCCCGATACAAATAGTTTTTCTGATATTGAGTATTCTGGTTTTGATCTACGTGGAAATAGATATTTGTTGAAAGCAGGCAAAGCCGATTTTAAAACTGAGACACCTGAACTTATTGCTATGAAAGAAGTTGAAGCAAAATTTTATATAAAAAGTGGCACTGTTTTAACTGTATTAAGCGATAGTGGGCTGTATAATAATATAACACTGAATATAGATTTTAAAGAAAATGTTAAAGCTGATTATTTGACCCATGTTTTATTTTCTGATTCATTGTCTTATTCAAATTCAAAATCTAAATTAATTGCTACTGGTAATGTGCGGGGGGAAAGTATAGAAAAAGGAGAGTTCATTGCAGATAATGTTGAGTATGACTTAACAAAAAAAACTTTATATTTCTCAATGTTTGGAAATAAACAAGTAAGTGTAAAACTTAAAAATTAATGAAAAAAGGTTTCAGAATAATTAAATTTAAGAAAGATAAGCCAGTCTTTCAAATTAAAGATGTCACTAAATCTTATGATGGCAGGCCTATTTTAAAAAAAATCAGTATGAACCTTTATCCTGGGGAATGTGTAGGTTTATTGGGTCCTAATGGTTCAGGTAAATCTACTTTATACAGCACAATCATTGGAGAAATCTATGCCGATGCAGGAAAAATACTTTTAAACGGTAAAGAGATTCAAGACCAACCTATCCATTTAAGAGCAAAAGCTGGAATTGGTTACCTAAGTCAACAACGTAGTGTCTTTGATATGAGTGTTTACGATAATCTTTTAGGAATTTGTCAGTTAACAATCAGAGACGCAGAAAATCAAATAAAGCTAACTGAAAGATTGCTTGATGAGTTTAACCTTCAACATTTAAGAAATATTCAAGCTTCAAATTTATCAGGTGGAGAAGTTAGAAGACTCATGATTGCGCGTTTGCTAATTAATAAACCAAGTGTTGTATTGTTGGACGAACCAATGGCAGCACTGGACCCTATAGTAGTTCAAGACATTCAAAAATATATTTTAAAACTTCAAAAATATGGTTGTGCAATTTTAGTAACGGACCACCAAGTTAATAACCTTTTTGACATTGTAGATCGCGCTTACGTGCTTGGTGAGCAATCTATTATTGCTCAAGGTACACCGTCTGAAATCTTAAAATCTTCAAAAGCGATAGAGTTATATTTTGGATCTGCTTATAGAGCTTAATCACAATGTATAATAAAAGTTTTTCGCTCTATGTTTCTAATAAGATCAAATCTTATAGTAAGACAATTCGAGTCGATTCTGATAAATCCATCTCTATTCGTTCTTTTTTAATTGGAGCCATAAGTCATAATACTTCAGAAATAAAGAATGTTTTAGAATCAGATGATGTTTCTTCTTGTATTAATTGTCTACGAAAACTGGGTGTAAAAATTGATAAAGTAAAAGCAAAACACTATCTTATATATGGTAAAGGACTAGGCTCTCTTTATGCTAAAAAAAATACAGTCCTTGATTGTGGAAATTCAGGGACTACAGTAAGATTACTCATCGGCTTACTCTCTACAAATCCAGATATTAAAGTTAAAATCAAAGGAGACCATTCTTTAAGTAAAAGAAGTATGTTTAAGCTAATTGAGCTAATGAGTGAGTTTGGAGCAACCTTTTTACCTAAAAATAGAAATAACTTTCCATTAACTCTAGTTTCTTCACAAATACCTATCGGCATAGAATATAAAGCAGGGGTGTCAGCGCAGCTTAAGAGTGCTGTGCTTTTTGCGGGACTCAATGCTAATGGGGTAACCAATATAACTGAAGAAGAAAAAAGTAGAAATCACACAGAAAATATGCTGCTTCAAAGTGATAATGTTTTAAAAATTAAAAAAAATAAAAAAGGCCAAAATCATATAAAAGTTTTTGGCAAGAATTATCTTGATCCTTTAAAAATTAATGTCGGAGGCGACCCAAGTTCTGCTGCTTTTTTTACAGCTCTAACATTACTAACACCTAACACTTATCTAAAAATTAAACATGTAGGCTTAAATCCGAGACGAATTGGTTTTTATAATCTTCTTAAAAAACATGGGGCTAAAATAAAATTTAAAAATATAAAAAAGATTAATCATGAAGACACAGGTGATATTGAAGTACGAAGTAGTAAGCTAAAGGCTATTAATGCAAGTCCTAATTATTATGTTTCGGCTACAGATGAATATCCTATTCTTTTTATTATTGCGGCTTTGACTAAGGGTAAATCAATCTTTAAAGGGATTAAAGATTTAGCTAATAAAGAAAGTAACCGAATTGAAGAAATTAAAAAAATATTAAATCAAATTGGCATCACGTGTCAATCAACAAAGTATGAAATGAAAATTTTTGGAACTACTGAACTTAAAAAAATTAAAGCTACAATTAAAGTTCCTAGCCTAGGTGATCATCGTATTTGCATGAGTGCTGTTATTTTGTCTTTAGTTACAGGTATTAAGGCAGAAATTAAAAATTTTGAAACAGTAAGAACATCATCACCATCTTTTTTAAAGATCATTAAGTCGCTTGGGGGAAAATTTGAAATTAAAAAAACATCATAAATTAGTTATAGCTGCAGATGGTGGGGCCGCTAGCGGTAAAACTACGGGAGCAAAAAAAATTTCTAAAAAATATGGTTTGCAATTTTTATCTTCAGGTTTGCTTTATCGTTATGCAAGTTATCAGTTACTTAAATATAAGCCAAAAAATACTATCTATTTTCTAGAAAAAAGTTTTAACAATTTAAGTTTAAAGAAATTAAATAATAAAAATTTACACTCCCCTGAAATTTCTGTTCATTCATCAATTATTGCTAAAGAAAAAAAAATACGAAATATTTTAAAAAACTATCAAAAAAAATTTGCTAGGAAATATAATAAGATTTGTATTGAAGGTCGCGATATTGGTACAGTTATCTTACCTAATGCAGATATAAAGTTTTTCTTTAAATGTGATTTAGATGTTGCTGCTAAAAGAAGGTTTAGAGAACTTAGTAAAAAAAATAAACGGATAGCTTTCGCTGAAGTTAAAAAAGCCATGCGTATTCGCAATAATTTAGATAAAAAACGCAAAAATTCTCCTTTGATTCAAGCCAAAAATGCGGTAATTGTGCAAACTGATAAATTAAAAAATATCAACGGCATGCTAAATAAAATGTCTGAAATAATCGAAAAAAAAATTAAAGAAAAATATGGCAGTACAAACAATTCTTCAAGAACTAACTAGCTCTCAAAAAGAGTTTGAAAGTTTACTGAATGAAGATTTTAAAGACCGTAAGCTTAAAGAAGGTGAAATTATAAAAGCAACAGTAACGGAAATTACTAAAAATTTCATAGTCTGTGACGTAAAAGCAAAAATGGAAGGTATGATTCCCATTGAAGAATTTAAAAATGATGATGAGCTATCAAAACTAACAGTTGGTTCAAAAATTGAAGTTTATCTAGAACGTATAGAGAGTTTTAAAGGTGAAATCATTATTTCTAGAGAAAAAGCTAAACGAATGAATGCCTGGAACAAAATGGAAAAAGTTTTTGAAACTGGCGAAGAAATTACAGCTTATATTACTGGTAGAGTTAAAGGAGGATTTATCGCAACTTGTGATGGCCTTCCAACTTTCATGCCTGCTTCACAGATTGATGTAAAACCTCTTAAAAGATTTGATCACTTAATGAATGTGCCATTAAAAGTTATTGCTACTCGTATTGATAAAATCAGAGGTAATGTATGTACGAGCAGAAGAGCAGTTTTAGAAAAGAGTAAAGATAGCGATGCAAAAGAAGCTCTAAAAAATTTAAATGAAGGCGATGTTATTGAAGATGCAAAAGTAAAAGCTACCACGGATTGGGGAATTTTCTTAGACATTAATGGTATAGATGCATTGCTCCACGTATCAGATCTATCTCACGGCAGGGTAAAAAAACCTTCAGACCTAGTAACAATTGGTCAATCCATGAAAGTAAAAATTACAAAAATCGATAAAGAAACTAATCGTGTCTCTGCTTCTGTTAAAGCTCTGACACAGGACCCGTACGATAGTTTAGAGAAAAAATATAAAATTGGTTCAATCTACCCAGGCATCGTTACTAAATTAATGGATTACGGTGCATTCGTTCGACTAGAAGATGGAATTGAAGGTTTGATACATAGCTCAGAATTAGCTTGGACAAATAAAAATATTCAACCTGCTAAAATTTTATCTACCTCTCAAGATATTAAAGTAAAAATAGTAACTATCGATAGTGGGGCAAAAAGAATATCTTTATCCTACAAAGAAACTTTACCAAACCCATGGAAAGAGGTTGAGGATAAAGTAGGATCAGTTGTTGAGGTAACTATTAATAACATAACAGATAAAGCAATTTTTGCTGATTTAGATAATGGTTTAACTGGCATGCTGCATCACCGAGAACTTTCTTACAAAGAGGAAAATCAAGACTTAAAAAAATTCAAAAAAAGTCAAAAAATAAAAGTTAAAATTATAGAATTAAAAGATGATAAGCTTAGATTCTCAATTCGAGCGCTTGAAAAAGATCCTTTCGATTGGTTTAAGGAAAACAAGAAAAAAGAAGGCTCAATTATTACAACAAGAGTGCATGAGGTGTTAAAAACAGGTGTAAAAGTATCAATAGACGTAGACAAACATATTGTTGTTATGATTAAGAAAAATCAGCTGGCAAAAGAATCGGCTGATGCTCGACCTGAAATTTTTGTGGCAGGTAATGCTTTGGACGCCATGATAACAGAGTTAGATTTAGTGAAAAGAGAAGTTGGTTTAAGTGTAAAAGCAGCACAAGTTTACGAAGAGAAAGGCTTGGTGGCTAAGTTTGGTGTAAACGCAGCTAAATCTGGAGCAACACTTGCAGGTATATTCCAAAAAGCTTTAGGTAAAACGCCGAAAAAGAAGAAAAAAGAAACAGATTAATTCTTGGTAAAGTCTGAACTAATAAAAAAACTTCATCAAAAATACCCTAAATTAAATCGATCTCATATCGATGATATTGTAAATATATTTTTTGACACCATTACTAGTAGTCTAGCTAAACATAAGGCAGTTGAGCTCAGAGATTTTGGTAGATTTTCAGTAAAAACTATTAAAGCTAGGTATAATGCTCGTAACCCGTCTTCAGGAGAAATTATCTATGTTCCAGAGAAGAAAAAAGTTTCCTTTAAAATGTCAAAACACTTAAAACAAGAAATAAATAAAAAATAGAAAAATGAAAAAAAAAATATTTCTAGCCTTAGACTTTGACTCATTAAATAAAGCTTTAGATGTAACCAATCAAACTAAGGAATATTTAGCTGGTATCAAAATAGGTTTAGAGCTTTATAACGCTATAGGTTTAAAAGGTATTAAAGAATTTGAAAATTTTGAACTACCTATTTTTTTGGACACTAAAATTTTTGATATTCCTAATCAAGTAGCTAAGACTATTAAAGTTATCTCGAAATATAAAACTATTAAATATTTTACCATCCATGCCCTAGGTTCTTTAGAAATGCTACAAGCGGCACAAAAAGCAGCAAATGGCACTAACTTAGAATTTTTAGCAGTTAGTATTTTAACATCATGGGACAAGAAAAATTTAGAACAAATTGGAATCAAAAGTGAGGTTAAAGACCAGGTAAAATTATTAATTAATCTTGCCTGCCAAGCTAAACTTTCTGGTGTTATAGCCTCGGCGCAAGATATTGGACTTATACGACAAGTATCAAAAGAGATAAAAATATTTTGTCCTGGAATTCGTGGAAGTCTAAATACTCAAGATCAAAAAAGAACTTTGAGTTATAAAGAATTTAATACCATTGCGGATGATAAATGTTATGCAGTCATCGGCAGACCTATATACGAAGGTGATGCCTTAAAAAATATAAAAAATATTATTAACTCAGCAAAATAATGCAGATAAAAGTATGTGGTTTATCAACAGCTAGGCAAGTTGAGTTTTGTGTCGAACATAATGCTAACTTTTGTGGATTTATTTTAAACTATAAAAAAAGTCATCGCTTTATTAACTACCAAACAGCAGAACAATTAACGAAGATTGATAAAAAAAAAACTTCTTATGTTGGAGTGTTAGTTGATCCGACAATTGAAGAATTAAAGACTTTTAAAAATCTTAACTTAGACTATTTTCAGATTTATGGAAATTTTACAACAGAACAAATTAAAAAAATTAAATCTCAATGTAATAAAAAAATTATTATGGCTTTACAAATAAAAAAAAAACAAGATGTTTTAAAGTATAAACTTTATAAGACGGTAGCTGACATCATTCTTTTTGATAGTTCTGGTTTACATAAATCTTTAAACTGGAATTACAGTTGGATTAAAACTGTACCTTCTTCTATTGTAAAAATGCTTGCAGGTAATATCAGTATCGATGCGCTTGAAAGCTTAAAAGAAATAACGGATATTGTTGATGTTTCTGGAGCTTTAGAAACAGATAAAGTAAAAGACACCATTAAAATCAAAAAGTTTTTAGAAAAAATAAAACAAATTAATGATTAAAATTAAAAAAAATATTCCTCTAATTGACCAGCATGACAAAGATTATTTATATGCAAAAAAGTTTGGTGGTAATTTTGTTCCTGAAACACTTAAAAAGCCTATTGAAGATCTAACTAACCTTTTTCAAAAATTAAGATTTGAAAAACAATTTTTAGATCAAAGAGATTACTATTTTAACAATTATATTGGAGCACCTACCCCTTTTATTAAACTACAAAATTTAACGAGACATTTAGGCGGGGCAGAAATTTGGGCTAAAGTTGTATCAGAGGCAAATGGTGGCGCTCATAAAATTTATAACGCTACGACGCATTGTTTAATTGCTAAAAAAATAGGTAAAAAATATATTGTCGGTGATACGGGTGCCGGTTATGCAGGAAAAATGCTTTCTATGGCAGCTAAAAAATTCGGTCTAAAGTGTAAAATCTTTATGGGCGCAAAGGACGTAAAAAGACAAAAACCTAATGTTGATGCTATAAAAAAAAATGGTGCTGAAATAATTCCTGTTTATTCTGGTAGCCAAACTTTAGTTGAAGCCGTTAGTGAATGTATGCGTTATTGGGTATCAAACTGTGACACGACTCATATGTGTGTTGGCTCTACGGTTGGGCCTAATATCTTTATTAAAATTTGTGCATGGAGTACAGCTCAAATCTCTAAAGAATTAAATATCCAAATGAAAAATGTATTTAAAAAAATTCCAAGCAAAGTAAAACTCATTAATTGTGTAGGTGGAGGAAGTTCTGCAATGGGTTTTTGGAACGAGTTTATGGATTATAGTCCAAAACAAATTGAGTTTATTGGCGTTGAAGCAGGAGGACCTAAAAATAGTAAATTACATGCTGCACCACTTACCAACAACGCTAAAATTGGAATTTTACATGGTGCAAAACAATATGTTAT
>Ga0307986_10003643_pt1 | contig 10641 bp, 7 predicted proteins | sample EllFjometageno82_FD_203170 | JGI IMG/M metagenome (GOLD analysis project Ga0307986, IMG submission 203170) | Marine microbial communities from Ellis Fjord, Antarctic Ocean - #82 | ecosystem: Environmental > Aquatic > Marine > Unclassified | place: Southern Ocean | collected 2014-10-09
AGCAGATAAAACGTGTATGAAATCAGGCTTGATATAATCAAGTAGTCTTTGGTAGTGTGTAATTATTAAAAAAGCATTTTCTTTATTTTTATATGAGTTAACACCATCTGCAACTATTCTTAACGCATCTATATCTAGGCCTGAATCTGTTTCATCTAAAATTGATAATTTTGGTTCTAATAATTTCATTTGTAAAATTTCATTTTTTTTCTTTTCTCCACCTGAGAATCCTACGTTTAATTGACGTGATAAAAATTTTTCATCAATATTGAGTTCTTTAGCTTTTTCTTTAATTAATTTTAAGAAGGTTAATGTGTCTAATTCTTTTTCACCTCTTGCTTTTCTTACTGAGTTTAGGGAGGTTCTTAAAAAATTATTTGTATTTACACCTGGGATTTCTAAGGGGTATTGGAATGCTAAAAAAATTCCTTTTTGTGCTCTTTCTTCAATTTTAAGATCATTTAAATCCATATTGTTAAAACTGATTTCACCTTCAATCTCGTAGCCATTTTTACCTGACAGGACATTTGCTAATGTGCTTTTACCTGAGCCGTTAGGGCCCATAATTGCATGAACTTCGCCAGGTTTAATGTCTAGATCTAAACCTTTTAAAATTAACTTTTCGTTAATAGTTGCTTTTAAATTTTTTATTTTTAACATTAGCCAACACTACCTTCTAAGCTAATAGCTACTAATTTTTGTGCTTCCACCGCAAACTCCATTGGTAATTGCTGCAATACTTCTTTGCAGAACCCATTTACGATCAGACTAACTGCCTCTTCTTGATTGAGTCCTCTTTGGTTACAATAGTAAAGCTGTTCTTCGTTAATTTTAGTAGTGGTTGCCTCATGCTCAATAGTTGATGTTGAATTTTTGTTCTTTATATATGGAACTGTGTGTGCTCCACATTTATTGCCCATTAATAAAGAGTCACATTGTGTGTAATTTCTTGAGTTAGTTGCTTTTTTGTTAATATCTACTAATCCTCTGTAAGTATTGTCTGCGTTACCGGCTGATATACCTTTAGATATTATTTTACTTTTGGTATTCTTTCCTAGGTGTATCATCTTGGTACCTGTGTCAGCTTTTTGATAGTTGTTTGTAATAGCTATAGAATAAAACTCACCTACTGAATTGTCGCCTTGCAAAATGCAGCTTGGATATTTCCAAGTTATAGCTGAACCTGTTTCAACTTGAGTCCAGGAAATTTTAGAATTTTTTCCTCTGCAAGCCCCTCTTTTAGTTACAAAATTATATATTCCTCCTACTCCATTCTTGTCCCCAGGGTACCAATTTTGAACTGTCGAATATTTAATTTCCGCATCATCTAAAGCAATTAACTCAACATTTGCAGCATGCAGTTGGTTTTCATCTCTCATTGGAGCTGTACAACCTTCTAAGTAGCTTACATAACTTCCTTTGTCTGCAATGATTAAAGTTCTTTCGAATTGTCCTGTTTCAGAGGCATTAATTCTAAAATAAGTTGAAAGCTCCATTGGACATCTTGTGTTTGGTGGAATGTACACAAAAGACCCGTCGGTAAAAACCGCAGAGTTTAATGTTGCAAAATAGTGATCACTCAAAGGTATAACTGAACCTAGGTATTTTTTTACTAAATCTGGATGTTCCTGAATAGCTTCAGAAATAGAGCAGAATATTATTCCTTTTTTTGTTAGTTCATCTTTAAACGTTGTGGCTACAGAAACTGAATCAAACACTGCGTCAACGGCTATTCCATTTAATCTTTGTTGTTCAACTAATGGTATTCCAAGTTTTTTATATGTTTCTAATATTTTAGGATCAATTTCATCTAAGCTTTTAGGTTTTTCTGAGGCACTTTTTGGTGCAGAATAATAATATAAATCTTGATAATTAATTTTAGGATATTTTGGTTTTTGCCAATTCGGTTCTTTTAAACTTTGTAATCTATCAAATGCTTTTAGTCTCCAATCTAACATCCACTTGGGTTCTTTTTTAATGTTAGAGATAAATTTTATAGTATCCTCGTTTAAACCCTTTGGAGCTCTGATACTTTCAATATCAGTGGTAAAACCGTACTTATATTCTTTATTTATATTAAGATCTTGATTTTTCATTACCCTTGTCTTTTTTTGTTATTAAAAAATATTTTCTTGTTTTGAAATTAACTCATTAAGATTTTTACTTTCAAAGAAACCGTTAATATGCTTTTCTAAATCATCCCAAAGATAATGCGTTATACATTTTACTGACCGTCCGTCACAACCTTTTTTTGAATCTTTTTTACAGTTAAGTGTTTTTACATTTTCATCAACCGCAGAGATGATGCTAGAAAGTTTTATATCTTTAGCTTTCTTTTCTAACTTATATCCACCTTGGGGGCCCCTTATGCTCTTAACTAAATGATTATTTTTTAATTTTAAAAATAACTGTTCTAAATATGAAAGGGATATATTTTGTCTTGTGGCAATTTCATTCAAACTAACGGGTTTTACGTCTTCGTTAGAAGCTAAATCTGCCATGGCCATAACTGCGTATCTACCTTTAGTTGTTAATTTCATTGTTTTATTGTGTTTTATAGGGTTAAATACCTTATTCCTAGTAATTTAGTCAAGTATATAAAAAAATAAATTGTCTCATGTAAAACATGCTATAAGTCATTTTTTTTGAAACTAATTATCATTACTAATTCATGAAACCCAAAAGCACTGAAATATTTATACCTGGACCAGCTGGCAGACTTGAAGCAAAATATTACAAGAATCCAAAATTTGGTTCTCCGGTAGCAATTGTTCTTCAGCCTCATCCTCAGTACGGTGGCTCAATGAATAATAGAATTGTACAAACTGCCTATAATATTTTCTTAGAAAAAGGCTTTTCAGTAATTAGAATTAATTTTAGAGGTGTTGGAAAGAGTGATGGTGTTTTTGATAATGGCCAAGGCGAATTATCAGATGCAGCTGCTGCGTTAGACTGGATAGAAAGAGAAAACTTAGATTATAGTCAGTGTTGGGTTTCTGGATTTTCATTTGGTGCTTTAATTTGCATGCAATTAATTATGAGAAGGCCTGAGGTTAATAATTTTATCGCAATATCTCCTCAGCCAAATGTATACGACTTTTCTTTTCTCGCTCCATGCCCAACATCAGGTCAGGTAATTTATAGTGATAGCGATGAATTGGTTACCAAAGAAAGTATAGATGAATTAGATAATAGAATTAAAAACCAAAAAGGAATTGAGGTAATTTTTACAAAAATTAAAAATTCTAATCATTTCTTTAAAGATAGAGAAAATGAACTGTCTAAAGAAATAGAAAAATATATTAAAGAAAAAACTGCTCTTATTTAAATTTTACCAGTCTGCCACCCGTGATTGGTTCTAACACTCCAGTTGTCTTAGGAAATGAAATTGATTTTTTTAAAAAAGACCTAATAGATAAGTAGGCAAAAGCCTGAGACTCAATAAAGTCTCCATTCATTTTATATTCGTCTATACAAAAAGTTGCAATTTTACTTTTTTGCTTTATCTGTTCATAAATATATCTATTTTTTCTCCCTCCTCCACATAAAATAATTTCTTTCGGTTTGTTTGAAAAAAAATTTAAAGAATTTACTATTGTTAAAGAGGTTAGTTCAGATAAAGTAGTAATTGAATTCTCAACACTGATGCCCCTTACGGCACTAAGACTAAAATCGTTTACGTCTAATGACTTTGGTGGAAAGAAGTTGTAATATGGATCGTTTAAATAACTTTCTAAAATATTTATATCTACTCTGCCTTTGAAAGCCATTCTGCCATCTTTATCATATTGTATTTTGTTGTTAGATTTTAATTGCAGCAACTTATCTATTAAAAAATTACCTGGACCTGTATCAAAACTTATCATTTCATCATTTTTATCAAGATAGGTTATGTTAGATATTCCACCAATATTTACAAAAATAACAGGCATCTTCAATCGTAATTTTTTTTGTAATAATTTATGGAATATAGGAACTAGAGGTGCACCTTGACCTCCGTTCTTTAAATCATTTTCTCTGAAGTTATAAATTACATTTAATCCTGTTAGTTTAGATAAAGTTTTTCCATCCCCTAATTGTTTGGTTTTTTTGTCAGAGAAACTGTGAAAAATAGTATGGCCGTGTAAACCCACTAAATCAATTTCAGACTTATTAATTTTTAATTTTTTTAGAAGCAAGTCAACAGCTTTAGAGTGTAAAATAGTAATTTGTTTCTCTAATTCGTCTATTTCACCTTTCTTGATCTTCAATGCTAAAACGTTATCAACTTTTTCTTTTAATCTTCTTATCTTAAATTTAAATTTTTCTTCATAAGGAAAAAAATAGTCCCCTACAACATTTAGCTCATCTTCTCCGTCTGATTTAATAATTGAGGCATCTATACCATCACAAGATGTTCCACTCATTAATCCTATTGCTGTAATTAGTTTTTTCATTAATAGTTATTTTATTTATAACTATTATTGTGTAAAAGTAATTTTAAATCAAATTATCTATGAAAAAAAACTTTATTAATGAAATAACACAAAGAGGGTTTTTTTATCAATGTACAGATCAAAATAAATTAGCGAATTTAATCGATCGTAAACATATTAAAGCTTATATTGGTTTTGACTGCACAGCTCCTAGTTTGCACGTTGGAAGCTTACTGCAGATAATGTGCTTAAGACTATTGCAAAAATATGGCCACCAACCAATAGTTTTACTTGGGGGAGGAACAACGCTTATAGGGGATCCTTCAGGAAAAGATACAACTAGAAAAATTCTAGAAGAAAACATAATTGATAAAAATATTAAAAAAATAAAAAAAATATTTGAAAAATTATTAGATTTTCAAGATAAAAAAACTATTCCAATATTTGTAAATAATGCGGAGTGGCTAAATAAATTACAATACATAGAATTTTTAAGAGATATTGGAAAACATTTTACAATTAATAAAATGCTAAGCTTTGATAGTGTTAAATTGCGCTTACAGAGAGAGCAGTCTCTTAGCTACATGGAGTTTAACTATATGATTCTACAAGCCTATGATTTTTATAAATTAAATAAACAGCATGACTGTGATTTACAAATAGGTGGTTCAGATCAGTGGGGTAATATTATTAGTGGAGTTGAGTTAATTAGAAAAATGAATCAAAAAGAATCTTTTGGTTTAACAACACCATTAATAACAGTTGCATCTGGCGCTAAGATGGGAAAGACTGAAAATGGTGCAATCTGGCTAGATGAAGAATTATTATCACCTTATGATTACTGGCAATTTTGGAGAAATACCAATGACAGTGATGTGAAAAAGTTTTTAAGATATTTTACAGAAATTAATATTGAGAAACTAGACGAGATATCAAAAGACAAAAATATTAATAATTTGAAAATTTTACTAGCGAATGAGGCAACAAAGCTCTTACACGGTGAAGAAAAAGCGAATGACGCAGAAAAAACAGCAGAAGAAACTTTTAATGATAAAGGAATTGGAAAGAACCTACCAGAAACATTTATTAACAAATCACAATTTAAGAATGGAATAAACATAATCGAATTACTTTATATAAATAAGATTATGAGTTCAAAAAGTGAAATCAGAAGAGCGATAAACGAAAGAGGAATTAAGATTAACGATAAGCTTATTGTAAGTGAAAAAATAATTATTGAACTTAAAAATTTTAAAGAAAATGGTTGTTTGAAAGTTTCACGAGGTAAAAAGAAACATTTTATAATTAGATTAAAGTAATCTTAAAATTTCTTCATCTTTTCCATAGCTCTTGTAATGAATCTAGGTGTAATAGTTTTTACCGGATTGACAATCGTTTTTACATTTCCTGGCAAGCCTTTCATTTTAAAGCTCACTCCAAAAACTCCCTCTCCTACTTTATCACCAACTAGTATATTGCCTACAATAGGAATTTTTGAGACCAGTTTATTCAATGTTTTGGCTGGAACTAAAGTTCCATTTAAACTTATTAATCCTGTTTTTTTTTCTATATATCCTTCCATGTGTAGAGATACGCTTGAACCTAAAGCTAATATTTCCTCAATTGTGATTAAGTTAGCGTCTTCTTTTAGGTTAATTTCTAAAATATTAAAACTCATACCTTTGCCTGATAAAACATCAGCAACACCACTAAAATCAGTCAGGGTTAATAACGTAGCAAAAGCAGGTGCTTTGATAACCTTAAAGTTTTCAATTGTAAGTTTTGAAGCTGATTCATCTCCTCCAATTATAGAATTATATAATAGCGTACCATCTTTAATGCCTTCAAAAAATTTATAATCAGCTAGCAACGCTTGAGGGAAATCAGAATAGACCTCTAGTATCTTTTTATTATTTTGATCATTTTTTAAAGTAATGTCTAAATATTCATTTCCTGAAAATTCACTTTTAGCAGAAATTTTGTTAAATTCACCTTTTGCAATAGTACCTATTAAACTAAAATTACTTAAAGGAATTTTAGATTTAGTAATTAAACTTTTGATTTGTACTTCTATTTCTTTATTAAAGTTTTTGAGTATATTTGTTTTGCCGTCTTCCGATAAAAGTTTTATTAAGTTTGATGAATCATATCTTTTACCTGTGATAGATATTTTTTTTCGGAAATTTATTACAAAATCATTATTTTTTTCATTTTCGGTAAAAGTTAAAACTTTAATATCTGAAATTTTCTCTATTTCATTTTTAGCATTTAGCACTAAATCTTTGATGGAAATAGCATTTTTGTCTTCTGTAAAATCTATTGATTTAAAAATAATCTTTTTATTCTTAACGCTGTAATCAATTTTGATGTTACTTTTGTTCTTTGAATTTGTTCGAAAATTAATTAAGTTAAAGAAAATGTTTTCCGCTAAATCTAAGTCAATAAAGTAATTTTTATTTTTTTCCCTCAAATTATGCTTAATTTTAAATTTTTTATAATTTGAATTATCTAAACTATAGAAGCCGTTGAATAATAGTGAATTTTTATTTTTTTTATTAAAGGTAATTTCTAATTTAGTTTTCTCAAAAAAAATCTTTTTAATTGATTTTTCAAGAAATTTATTTTTAAAATCATATTTTAAAAATACTTTAGTCTGTAAGATATTTCCGCTAGACTTATAGTTGTAGTCAAGAACCTTAAAATTATCATTTATTTTTAAATTAAAATCATGAAGCAATGACCCTTGGGTTTCTATTTTATTTTCTTTGAAAAATTTTATTTTTCCAAATAGTTTGCTTAATTCATCTTCTTTCAAGCTGAACTGTGAGTTAAACTTACCTTGAATTTCAACTTCTTTTTTTTTTTGGACTTCAATTGATCCATTCGATACTGAAATTCCTTTATAACTGGCAATAATTGAATTTATTAAAGTAAGTTTATCATCCACTCTAAAGTTAAAACTAATGTCATTTACTTTAAAATTATTTTTTATTTTTACGTTAATTCCTTTCGTTGAGCCGCTTACTTTATAGTCAATAAAATTAAAATCTTTATCTATATTTAGGTTAAAGGATGCTTTTTCAATTTCTCCTCCCTGTATATTGTTTAGTAAATAAGTTTTAAAATTTGAAGGCTTAATACGAATTGCTATTTTTTGAACATCTTGAAGTTTAAATTTTTCTACACCAAAAATTATTTGGCTTACTTCAATTCTTGAATTGATAATTGTATTTATTTTTGTGTAAACTTTAATATCTGTTATTGGAATTTTTATATTTTGGTATATAATTTTTGGATTATTTGTTGATAAAGATAGTTCAATTTTTTGAATATCTAATTTTATTTTAATTTTCTCTAATTCTATTTTAAACTTGGAATCTTTATTTTTAATTTCTTTAATAATTAAATTATTAAATTTTGATGTCTCAAATCCAATAACTGAAAGATAAATAGCTGCCGTAACTAATAAAAATATAAGAAAGAAAAAAAAGGAGTATAGAAACTTTTTCATTATGAGTTAAACAAATTTCCTTCAATAAAATGGTCTAAATTTCCATTTAATACATCGTCAGGATTAGTACTTTCTATTTTAGACCTAACGTCTTTTACCAATCTGTAGGGCTGTAAAACATATGAGCGTATTTGATGTCCCCATCCAATATCAGTTTTGGAACTAACACTTTTTTGATCTTGCTCCTCTCTTTTTTGTATTTCATGTTCGTACAACCTGGCTTTCAACATTTTGTAACAAGTTTCTTTGTTCTTATGTTGTGACCTTTGGTTCTGACACTGAACTACAATTTTTGTTGGGAGATGTGTTATTCTTACTGCACTATCTGTAACATTAACATGTTGTCCACCTGCTCCGCTTGATCTGTACGTGTCAATTCTTAAATCTTTCTCATCTATTTTAATATCAATTTCTTCATCAATCGAAGGATAAACCCATACACTTGCAAAACTTGTATGTCTTCTTGCGCCACTATCAAATGGAGATATTCGAACTAACCTGTGAACACCAGATTCATTTTTCATTAGTCCGTATACATATTCACCTGCAACTTTAAGTGTCGTTGACTTGATGCCTGCTTCGTCACCTCTATGTTCGCTTATAATTTCGTAGCTAAATAATTTTCTGTCAAACCACTTTAAATACATTCTTCTTAACATTTCTGCCCAGTCTTGGCTTTCTGTTCCTCCGGCTCCAGCGTGTATTTCTAGATAAACATCGAAGGAATCGTTTTCCCCTGATAGAAAACAACTGATTTCAGTTTTTTTTATTTTTTGATTTATTTCTTCTATTTTGTTTAAACAATCAGAAATAATCTCTTCGTTAGATTCTTCAGTTGCTAAAATATGAATGTCTTTAAGATTATTTAAATCTTTTAATGATGTGTCAAACATCTCCAACATTAAATCAAAATGTTTTTTTTCTTTTACGGTCTTTTTAACATTATTGTTATCTTTCCAAAAATTATCACTTGTAATAATAGAATTTAAATTATCTAGCTTAGTTTGAATTTTATTTGATTCAAAGATACCCCCTAATATTCTCTAATGCCTTTTCGGCTAAATTTATTTTTGTATCTAAGGTTTCCATTAGTAAAACTGTCTAAACTGAATCAAACTATCATAATTAGAATTATTGTCTAAACCGTTATTTCTCATTCTGTTGATATCACTTAGTTTAAATGCCTCTAAAATAGATTTGGTGTTGCTAAAGTCCTCTTTTTTCCCAGTATCATAGTTTATTGCAGAAAAAAATATTTCTTTCGGAATAAGGAAAGGCTTAAAGTCATCTTTATATAAAGCTTGTTTAATAAAGTTTTTAAAAACTGGTAAAGCTACTTTAGCCCCTGTTTCATATCTACCAAGTGTTTTTGGTTTATCAAATCCAATATATACACCTATAACAAGATTGGATGTAGATCCTATGAACCAAGCATCATAATTATCATTTGTTGTGCCTGTTTTCCCTGCAAGTGGTACTTTCAAATCTCTAAGTCTTTTTCCCGTTCCTCTTTGAATTGTTCCTTCTAACATTGATAAAATTTGATAAGCTGTTTCTTTGCTTATAGCTTGCTGGTCATTGGCTTTAATAGTTGGAATTATAGTTTCAAATTCTGAATATCTATCACAACCAATACACTCTCGATTATCTGAATTAAAAATAGTTTTTCCTCTTCTGTCTTGAATTCTTTCAATTAAAACAGGGTTTATTTTTTTCCCACCGTTTACAAAAGTTGCATAAGCATTTGTGATTTGAAACAAAGTTGTTTCTGCTGAGCCTAAGGAGACAGACATTAATTCAGGTATTTCTTTATAGATATTTAACGTCTCAGATAATTTTAAAATTTTTTTTAAACCTATTTCTTGTGCAATTCTAACTGTCATTAAGTTTCTTGAATACTCAATGCCTTTTCTAAGTGTGCTAGGACCATAAAATTCTTTCCCATAATTTTCTGGTTTCCAATTTTTCAATCCAACGCCTTGTTCTGCGATAAATGGTGCATCTAAAATTATTGAATTTGGAGAAAAATTATTTTCTAGAGCTGCGGCATAAACAAAAGGCTTAAATGCGGATCCAGGTTGTCTCTTTGCTTGTGTAGCTCTATTAAATTCACTTGATTCAAAACTGAATCCTCCAACTAGTGCTTTTACTTTCCCGTTGTGCGGATTAATCGCAACAATAGCTCCGTTAACATTTGGGTATTGTTTCAATTCCCAATCTCCTTTTAGATTTTTGCTAACAAAAATTATATCGTTAATTTTAAATGAATTATTGATTGTTTTCTTAATTGCCCACTTTAGACTAATAGTTTTAATTTTTCCTTGTTCTTTTTCACTTACAATCTTAAATGAAATTCCTGATTCATTTACTTCTACAATTTTAGCAAATTTCCAACCTAAGCTAGAGTCTATTTTTTTTTCTTTCAACTTTTCAAGCCAATCTTTTTCTAGCTTTGTGTTAAGGACAGGACCTCTCCAACCATGTCTTCTATCGTAAGATTCAATACCTGACCTTAGGGCGCTTAATGCATGAAGCTGATAATCTACATCTAGTGCTGATTTTATAGACAGGCCTTCGGCATATAATTTATCAAAACCATAGTTATCTTTGATGGTTCTTCTTATTTCCTCAGAATAATAATTAGCTTCTTTAAGAAGTTTAATTTTTCTTTTCTTTAAATTGATTTTCTCTTTTTTATATTTTTCGAAGTCTTTG
>Ga0307986_10003645_pt1 | contig 10638 bp, 10 predicted proteins | sample EllFjometageno82_FD_203170 | JGI IMG/M metagenome (GOLD analysis project Ga0307986, IMG submission 203170) | Marine microbial communities from Ellis Fjord, Antarctic Ocean - #82 | ecosystem: Environmental > Aquatic > Marine > Unclassified | place: Southern Ocean | collected 2014-10-09
GTTCTAGAGAACATTGCGCTCCTAGCATAGTATCCATTTTCAAAGGATTGCCTTGTTTAATTGCTTTCACTCTTTCTAAAGCTCTCTTCATGAATTTATCATAAATAGATTCTTGAACTAAAGCTCTACTCGGACAAGTGCAGACTTCTCCGTTATTAAGTGCAAACATAGTGAAACCTTCTAAACATTTGTCAAAGAAAGCATCATCTTTATCCATAACATCTTCAAAGAACACGTTCGGAGATTTTCCTCCTAATTCTAATGTTATTGGAATTATATTTTGAGCGGCATACTGCATGATTAAACGTCCAGTAGTAGTCTCACCAGTAAAAGCAATCTTTCTAATTCTTTTAGAAGACGCTAAAGGTTTTCCTGCTTCTAAACCATAGCCACTAACAATATTTAAAACACCAGGTGGTAATAAATCGCCAATTAGTTCCATTAAAAGTAAGATAGATGCAGGTGTTTGTTCAGCCGGCTTTAACACAACACAGTTTCCTGCAGCCAATGCTGGCGCAAGTTTCCAAGTAGCCATTAAAAGTGGGAAGTTCCACGGTATAATTTGTGCTACCACACCAAGAGGTTCCGGAACATGATAAGAATACTCATCATTACTTATTTCACCTATAGAACCCTCCTCTGCTCTTATTACACCCGCAAAATATCTCCAATGATCAACTACTAGAGGTAAATCTGCAGCCATACATTCTCTGATTGGTTTGCCATTATCAAGACATTCTGCTGTAGCTAGTAGGTTTAAATTTTTTTCTATTACATCTGCTATCTTTAAAAGTATATTAGATCTCTCGCTGATAGAAGTCTTTCCCCAAGTAGGGAAAGCTGCGTGAGCTGCATCTAATGCAAACTCAACATCTTTCTCATTCGAACGTGGTACCTGACAGATAACTTCATTAGTAATTGGTGTCGTGTTATCAAAATATTTTCCAGATTTTGGTTCTACAAACTTTCCACCTATAAAATTACCATACCTACATTGAAATGGAAATTTTACTTTTAAATGAGACGTATCTATGGAAGATGACAATTTTTGGCTTTTTACTTGTGCGCTCATAGTTTCCTTTTTTGTTTTTTTTATAAATTTAACTACAAACGATCATTCGATTCTACGGTAAATTTTACCGTTTTGTAATTTCAGGTTGTATTTTATTTTTGATAATAATAAAAAGGGACACGAAAGGCCTGATAAGGCCTTTCGCTGAGATAACAACTATAAAATTTATTTTGTTTCTTTGTCTGTTAATTCTTTTTTATCTTCTGTTTCGACTTTTTTATCTATTACAGATTTATTTTCAGAATCTTTTTCTTTTACCGTAGGATTTCCATCAAGTGCTTCTCGTACTGCTATTGCTTGATCTCTGATTGTTTTTTCAATTTCTTCAGCAGCTTTAGGATTTTGTTCTAAAAAGATTTTAGCATTTTCTCTACCTTGACCTATCTTTTCGCCTTTATAAGCGTACCAGGCTCCTGCTTTTTCTACGACACCAGCTTTAACACCAAGGTCTACAAGTTCACCTGTTTTACTAATCCCTTTTCCATACATAAGATCAAATTCAACAACCTTAAATGGTGGTGCTACTTTATTTTTAACTATTTTAACTCTAGTTGAGTTTCCAATAATTTCATCTTTATCTTTTATTGCACCTATTCTTCTAATGTCCATTCTTACCGATGAATAAAATTTTAGAGCATTTCCGCCTGATGTTGTTTCAGGGTTTCCAAACATAACACCAATTTTCATTCTTATTTGATTTATGAAAATGACCATTGTGTTGGATTTAGAAACTGAGCCCGTTATTTTTCTTAAAGCCTGACTCATTAGCCTTGATTGAAGACCTACGTGGTGGTCTCCCATTTCGCCTTCTAATTCTGCTTTTGGTGTAAGAGCAGCAACTGAATCAATAACGATTACTGATATTGATCCTGATTTAATTAATGTATCAGCTATTTCTAGAGCTTGCTCGCCTGTATCTGGCTGAGAAATTAACAGTTCTGCAGTTTTCACTCCTAGTTTTTTTGCATAAATTGGGTCCAGTGCATGCTCTGCGTCAACGAAAGCACATATTCCACCTTTTTTTTGAGCTTCTGCTAAAACTTGAAGCGCTAAAGTTGTTTTTCCTGATGATTCTGGTCCATAAACTTCTATAATTCTACCTTTTGGCAAACCGCCAATACCAAGGGCTAAATCTAAACTTAGGGAGCCTGTTGATACAGATTCAATGTCTAGTGCTTGTTGTTGTCCAAGTTTCATTACAGAGCCTTTGCCGAAATTTTGATCTATTTGGCTGATAGCAGCTTCTAAAGCCTTGTTTTTTTCTTTTAGTTCTTGCTCTTTTTTACTGTCAGATTTGACTACTTTTAAGTTATTTTTTATCATTTTTTATCCTTTTATTTGTTCGAATCGTTATACTTAATGTACACACTTTGTTCTTTTTTTACAAGTACTAAAGATTAAGTACATAAAATTTAAAATTTAGGATTTAGGATTTTTTTAGATTTTCTAAAGTTAATTCACCAATGATAGATAATAGTTTGAACTTAGATATGGCAAAATCTCTTTCTGCTTTCGCATTACTTATTCTTGCATTTAAAAGAAGGCTTCTGGATTGAATTACTTCAAGAGTTGTTCGTATTTTTCCCGTATCATATTCTAGTGTAATTCCCTCATTTGCAATTTCAGCTGCCTTAACTTGTGCTTTTGTAGCTTTTAAAACACTTTCAGATGACTGGTAAATTGACCATGAATTTATCGTACTTGTTTTTATTTCGTTCATTGTATCTTGCAAAATTAAACTGGTTTGTTTTTTTTTAAATTTTGATTTTTTAAGTAAAGAATAATTCTCACCACCTTTGAAAAGAGGAATGGTCACTGTAGCTTTAAGAGTTTTTTGATCTGTTTCATCAACATTTGAGCTGAAATCATTGCTTTGAGACTGCGTATAATTAATTGATGCTGATGGAGAAAATTTAGATTTTTCAATATTTACATTTTTTTCTGATATTTCATAATCTAATTTAGCAAGTAATAATTTTGGATTATTTTTTTCAGAAAAACTTAAAGCGGTGTTTAAACTTGTTGGAAAATTTAAACTAATCTTTTTTAAAAATTTATCTTTAACTATTTTTTCTGGAGCAGGTAACCTAATTATTCTTTCAAAATTACTTTTAACAGTTAGAAGTTCACTTTCTGCTGCTATAAATTTTGCATTAGCACCCGCAAGGGATGATTCTGACTGAGCTAAGTCAGTTAATGTAATTTCTCCTTTTTGTAGGCGTGAACTATCTGATTCTACTTGTCTTTCAAACAAATCAACATTTGATAAATTAAATTGGGTATTTTTAATTTTATAAATAAGATCATAATATACGGTAGCAGATTGAAATAAAATTTGCTGTTCAGTATTTTTAAGCTTAAGTGCTGCTTGATTTGCTTCTAATTTAGATTTTTTTATTGAATTATAACTTTGAAAACCTTGAAATATTTTTTGATCAACAGAAACAGATTGTGTTTCAGAGGTATTGCTACTATCTGGCAACATGGTTCCTGCTTGGTTTGTTCTGTTGGAATTTTGTTGGCTATTTTGATTTCCTATAATAGAAATGCTAGGTAAAAAATCACTTCTTGAAATATTAATATTTTCTTTAATAGCTTTATAATTTTCTCTAGAAGCATTTAAAACTGGATTACTTTTATAAGCACTTTCTAAATAGTTTAAGAATTCATCAGCAAAGAGTGCGTTTGAGTTAAAAATTATGATTATTAAAATAATAATAGACTTCATGTTAATTAAACTTAATTTTATTAAACCTATGCTTATTATCGAGATAAAGAACTGCGTAAGCTTTTTTAGTTAAATCTACAAGCATTTGCTTGGTTATACGCTCATAATACATAATAAATTTCCTAACCTGAATTGAAGACATAATTTTTTTACCTTTAGATGTCAATTGAAGTTTTTTTTCTTGTAGTAGTCTCCATTTGTAAACACACTCAAAATTAGGAACTTTTAAGAAAATCAATCTATCTATTTTGTTAAAAATTTCTGCATACTCATTTTTTAATTTATGGTTGACTTTTAATCTCCATATTAAATTTTTGTCGTATTTTTTTTCTAGAATATTAATTGATTTTTTTAAATATTTTTTTTCTTGTGGTTTTGCTCCTACGCACCAACCTTCGAAAATTATAATCTGGGGTTTCTTTTTAATTTTTTGCCATTTTTTTTTGGGAAAGCGTTCATCTTTTGATTTATCAAAACGAGGAATAGAAAATGGCTTAAAATTTTTCTTGTTTAAACTCAAAAATGTTTTTTTTATTAAATTAGTATCATGTGTGCCCGGTACTCCTCTAGTCTTAAACAATTGATGGGTTTTTTTTGAAAGTTTTATTCTTTCTGATGAAGTTTTATAAAAATCATCAATTGAAAAATATACTATATTTAAATTATATTTATTTTCTAAAATTAATTTAATAATTTGTGTAATGGTGCTTTTTCCTGCTCCTTGTCCTCCTGTGAGTCCTATTATCTTAATTTTTTTATTTTTTTTATAATCTTTATAAATTTTTTTACAAATAGGTAAATAGAATTTATTTAATTGACCGAGTTTATTAAAAAAAGGTTCATTTTGAACTTCTTGTGTAGCTAAGAAGCTTAAATATTTTTTTTCTAGTGTGTTGGTGTATTTTTCTTTAGGCATTTTTTAGAGCACGTTCTAAAAATTCTAAATGATCTTGCCCCCAAAACAATTCATTATTGAAAATATAAGTTGGTGAACCAAAAACATTTTTTTTTATAGCTTCCTCAGTATTTTCTGAATATATTTTAGAAACTTTTTCTGATTTTGCGAGTGCTGACAATTCTTTAAAATCAATTTCAAAGTTGCTGCTGACTATCTCAATATTTTTTTCATCAGAAATATCTTTCTCCTCGCTCCATAATTGTTTTAAAAGTTCATGACCAAACACCATTTTTGTACCCAATAAACTAGCGGCTATAGTAAATTTTGCTGGTAGATGAGGATCTTTTGGTGGAAAATATTTTGGTTTAACCTTAATCTCAATATTTAAAAATTTACCCCATCTCTCTATTTCGTCTAATCTATACTTTTGTCTTTGTATTGATCTTTGTGGAACAGGTACTCCTCCTGTTTTAGCAAATATTCCTCCAACTAGATCGCAAGGCTTTTCAACTATTTCAGTATTGTATTTTTTTGCAATAGACTGAAATTTTAAAGATCCTAAATATGCAAATGGAGATGGTATGCCGTAATAATATTCAATTTTCATAATTGTCATATGATTAAATCTTTTTTCCTGATTTAAGCAAATGTTTATAAAGATGTATTTTGTTATTTTTATCCACAGATTCTCTGAATATAGATTAGATGTTCTCGTTTTGATTCACTTTTGATTCCTATCTGGACTCATTTTACAACCTTCTAGTGTACAAGATTTTCAATATTTTTAACGTTAAGCTCAGATTTAATTAATTCTTTTTTGCTTTCTCTAAATGAAACAATAAATACAAATAAATTAAATAAAATTAACATTGTTTGGAAAAATAAAAAATTGAAGTCCAAAAGAATAGCGAAGCATTGAGATAATAAGATTAAAACTAAAGAGGTAAAAAAAACACGATATTTAAATACAGCTATAATAGATAGAGAATGAATTATAAGTTTAAAAAAAGACATTTGTGACGGGCCAAAGTATCGTGTTCCTCTAAAAGAATCTATTTCATTGTATTTTTTAATGTGCTTCTTAAAAGAACCAGAAAAACTACTCCATAGGCTTGCTTTTGTTGACAAAATTTTTAAATCAGTTTTTGTTAAACAGCTATAGTTTCCAAAATTAATAAGTTTTCCTGTAGCTAATAAAGTTAAGTATTTATGAACATGATAAAGTAACTGAAATAAATAGCCTTCAGATCTTTTAACACGTTTTGCAACTACAGATGTATCGGGTTCTAGTAAAACTTTATCAATTAATAATTTTAACTCCTCTGGTCTATCTTCACCATCACCATCCATTAAAATAGCATAGTCTAAATCTAAATTTTTAGATAAAAATTTTATACCAAAAGCATTACATCTTGCATGACCTCTATTTTCATTCATGTTAACAATCTTAACGGAACTAATGTTGGCTGGAATTTTAATCTCAGGACTTTTTGTTGTAGAGGAGTCATTAATAACAACACAATTAAACTCAATATTTGAAAAATTTTTAATATTATCATTAATATTATTAAAAAGTTTTTTTAAAGACTCCCAATCATTATAAACAGGAATTAAAATAGTAAATTTTTTCACTTTGCTCCAATCATACATATGCCTTGAAGTTGAATTTTACCAAACTCACCTGGGCAAATTGATTTCAAAACCTCCGCGTTACCTGTGTAAATTACACCTCCTTCTAATTTCAAATTTTTTAACTCAGGTCTTAAATTGTTAAACCATTTAGGTCTAGACTGAAGATGATAAGATAAATTTCCTCCTAACCATTCATCACCCACAACTATTGCAATTTTATTAGTGAAATTTTTTTCCCATCTAACTTGTACTAGTCGAGCAATTTCTTTGCCTGGAAAATCAGTTCTTTTATTGTCTTTTGAAAGAGATACATACAAATATGCTGTTGGTGAAAAAATAAAAATAAGTAATAAAGTTATCATAAATTTTTTTAAATAATTTAAATTAATTTTTGGTGCAAAAATATAGATAAATAATAATCCAAAAAATAAGTAGAATGGTGTCATCCACATAGTTCTAATATTTGCTCCAAAAATTAACGAAGTTAACACCATGATTAAAATTGGTAAGAGTGTTACAGACGTTAAATAAACTAGTTTTTTGTCATTAAATTTAAATTTAAATTTAAATTTTGAAACAATTAAACTTAACAAACCAAAAAAAGGAATTAAAATTACAATTTGTTTAAGAATAAATTCTAGAGGATAAAGTAAATGACTTAAAAAATTACTATCTCCAAGACTTGATCTATTGAGTCCGTAAAAAACTGTTTTAAATTCATTATCAATCAACCATATAAAGTGTGGTGTTAGAGCTAATAGAAAAACTAGTATTGAAATAATACATTTATAGTTGAATTTTTTACTTTTTTTTAAATCTAAAATAAAAAATAATACCATTCCAATTAATAGATAAATAAATAAGTATTTAGACAAAACTCCTAAAGCTGCAAACAGCCCCATCAAAACCCAATTATGAGCTTTGTCAGTTTTTAAACACTGCCAAAAATAATAAACGGTTAAAGCCCAAAAAGGAATCTGGCAAACATTTACATTAAATTCTGGTGTCGTAAAGTTATAAAAATAAATTCCCTCAAGTAAAAGAACTGATAATAAAGCGTGGACTTCATTTTTTAAAAATTCTTTAGCTAGTTTAAAAATAATAAAAAAAGAAAATATAATAAATATCTGGCTTAATAGATAGTAGGCCCAATCTTGTCTTCCAAAAATCTGGTAAAAAATTTCTGGGAATACAGCGCTTAAGGGAGGATGTTTTTCAAATCCCCAATCTAAATTACTTGCCCAAGCTAATGCTTCTATTGTGTCTAGTGGTAAATTTTTGTTTGAAAGATAGGGTACAAGGGTCCAAACAACGAGATGGGTAAGAAGAAATAAATTAAATATCGTAGAAATATTTTTTTTTTTTATCATTTTGTCATAAATTAATACAATTTAAAGTCTATTGACACGTAAAATTTGAAACATATACTCGCACTTTTTTAAATTATGATAAAAAAACCTATTAAAAAAACTATTAAAAAGACAGTTAAAAATCTTTCTCAAAAACCTATTAAAAAAATTTCAATAGATCTAAAAAAAACCTCTAACGGGAAACGTTATATTCCCGGCAACAAAGAAAAATATATGTGCTCTAAACATAAGCAATTTTTCAAAGAAGAATTGCTTCGTTTAAAAAATGATATCATTAGATCAAATAGTTTAGTTAATCTCTTAAATTCTTCGGATGATAGCGTCTCGTCAGCAGATATGGTTGATCAAGCTTCTTCTTACACTGATAAATCTGTTGAAATGAAGTCTTTAGCCAGAAGCAGAAAATTGATTGAAAAAATAGAATCTGCTTTACGTAGGTTAAAAGATGATACTTACGGTTATTGTGAGGAAACTTCAGAACCTATTGGATTAAAAAGACTTATAGCAAGACCTGTTGCTACACTTTCTATTGAAGCTCAGGAAAGACACGAGAGAAATGAAAAAATTTTTATTGAGGATTAAGAACTGGGAATTTTTTCACTTTTTTTAAAAAGATCGTAACCTTTTTGCACGGCCTTTCTCTCCGAAACTAATTCATACCACCTAGTTAAATTTTTATATTTTTTAAGTCCAATATCGTGCCACTCATGTCTGGCGATCCAAGGAAAGGTAGCTATATCTGCTATAGAATAAAAATCTCCAGCTAAGTATTTTACTTCGGATAATCTTTCGTCTAATTCTTTGTAAATTCTAGTGCAAACTTTAAAGTATCTTTCTTCTCCATATTGACTTTTACCTGGGTTGTAATGATGAAATTGATGGTGTTGGCCTAGCATGGGCCCTATATAGGCCATCTGTGCCATTAACCACTGATCAACGATTATTTTTTTATCTTGGTTATAAAATTTTCCACTTTGAATTCCTAGATAAGCTAGGATTACACCAGACTCAAAAATACTAACATTTTTATCGTGGTCTTTAATTACTGGTATTTTGTTAAAAGGACTTATTTTTTTAAATTCAGGTTTAAATTGTTCATCTTTAAATATATTAACAGAAGTAACTTTGTAATCATATTCTATCTCTTCAAGCATAATAGAGATTTTTTTTCCATTAGGTGTGTTTGCTGCAAAAAGTTCAATCATTGTTTTTTTTCTAAACCTAGTCTTTCGTGAATAGTTTTAGAAGCTGTGGTAAATTCAAATCTATATGTCTCGTTAGGTTTAGCTCTTTTAAAGCACTCTACTGAGGCAAGTGCAACTTCATGGAATCCAGATAAAATAAGTTTCAATTTTCCAGGATAGGTACAAATATCACCAACAGCAAAAATTCCAGCTTTATTTGTCTGAAAATTATTTGTGTTTACTAGAATAGTTTTTTTATCCATATTTAAGCCCCACTCAGCTATTGGGCCAAGTTTCATTATGAGTCCAAAAAAACTTAATATAATATCTGTCTCTATTTTTTCAATTTTACCATCGTCAAATTTAATGCTTATTGATTTAATGTTTTTTTCTCCTTCTATTTTTTCTAGCTGACAGGGAGTTTTAATAAATATTTTTCCTTGTCTTTCTAATTTTTTAATTTCAGATAAAGTGTGTGGTGCTCCACGAAATTCATTTCTTCTATGTATTAAAGTTATCTTAGAAAATTTAGATAATTCTAAAGCCCAATCTAAAGCTGAGTCTCCTCCTCCAAAAATAGATATACTTTTATTTTCAAAGATTTTTTTATTTGTAACTGAGTAAAATATTGAAGTTCCTTCAAATTTTTCTGCTTCCTTTAAGGATAATTTTCTTGGTTCAAAAGAACCTACACCCCCTGCTATCATTATGTTTGGTGCAATAAATATTTTATTTCTACTAGTTTTAACAATCCAATTATTTTTATCTTGAGTTACCTCCTCTACTCTCTCATTATAATGAAAATTAGTTTTAAAAGGACTTATTTGTTTTAACAAATTATCTGTTAATTCTTTTCCCGTACACTCAGGAACAGCCGGTATATCGTAAATAGGTTTCTCTGGATAAAGTTCAATACATTGACCGCCAGCTTTATCTAAATTATCAATAACTTCTGCTTTAAGACCTTTAATTCCTAACTGATGTACGGCAAATAAACCTACTGGGCCCGCACCTATAATAATTACATCTGTTGTTATCATTTAACTTTGTTTCACAGGTGTTGTTATTTCTAAACCATCCAAGTCATTTGAAACAATTATTTGGCAACTCAATCTACTATTTTTTTTTGGCTCATGGGCCATGTCTAGCATATCTTGTTCTGCATCATGAATTTTTTCTATTTTACTTAACCAGTTTTCTGAAACATAAACATGGCATGTAGCACAAGCCATTGACCCGCCGCAGTCGGCGTCTATTCCTTTAACATTATTTTGTAAGGCACCCTCCATAACAGAAAGGCCTGTTGGGACTTCAACTGTGTTTTTTTCACCATCATGTGTAATATAAGTAATTTTAGGCATTGGATTTAATATAGGTATTAAAAATAATAGGGCAAGGGTTTAAAATTGCACATCTTTTAAAGATTTAGAACCAATTAAGCTCTAAATATTAATTAATAAAGATGCTGTTTTAGTTAGATTTTTTATTTTTTATGTTGATAATTAAATTTAATAAAAACTAAAATTATTAAATGTTAAAATATAAAGAAATTTATCACTCATCTATAAAGAATAAAGAAGATTTTTGGAAAAAAATTTCTGAAGATATTTTTTGGTATGAAAAACCGACAAAAATTTTAAATACTGATAACCCTCCTTTCTATAAATGGTTTGAAGATGGTGTAACAAACACTTGCTATAATGCACTAGATTATCACATCGATAAGGGTCGAGGAGAAAAAATAGCAATAATTT
>Ga0307986_10003648_pt1 | contig 10637 bp, 9 predicted proteins | sample EllFjometageno82_FD_203170 | JGI IMG/M metagenome (GOLD analysis project Ga0307986, IMG submission 203170) | Marine microbial communities from Ellis Fjord, Antarctic Ocean - #82 | ecosystem: Environmental > Aquatic > Marine > Unclassified | place: Southern Ocean | collected 2014-10-09
CGTCTGCCACTAAGTATTGCTACTTCGTTCGACTTGCATGTGTTAGGCGTGCCGCCAGCGTACGTTCTGAGCCATGATCAAACTCTCAAGTTAAAAAACGGCGCACACTAGCTTCATATATAAATTATAAGAATATAATTCATACGATTTTGAAGTGTGTACGACAAATTTTGGTAACCTTAACCGTCCACACTTCTCTTCTTAAATTTTTACTTTTTAAATAGCTAATTGGGTCTAAAAAGCCCAATAATTCACAATAATCTATTGACTAAACAATAATTTTATCAAGAAAGTGTGATGCTTATAGGCTAAATTTAAAGTAAATCAAGCGTTTAAGATAAAGAAAAATTAGTTAAATATTAAGTAAATTAAGGGTTTTTTTTGCTTTTTTTTATTTTCTAAATTAATAACTAGTAAACAATATGAAATTTAGCCTATCTAAAATTCACCTAAAAATTAAGAAAAACTTTGGTATTTTTTTTCTAATATTAGTTTCAATGATCTCAATATTTAGCATGCAAATTTATAATTTTAATAAAGATATAAAAGAAAGAAATTATATTAATTTAATTAATAACACTTATTTTCAAAAAAGTCTTAACTACATAATTTATAATTTAGAACCAAAATATATCGAGATAGAGCACAAAGTAAAAAATGGTGAGACTTTTGACCAAATTTTAAAAAATTATGAAATTCCTCGTGAAGAAATTAATAAAATTAAAGAAAAAATAGTAAAATATAATAATATAAGTGATCTAAAAACTAACTCAGTTATTAAATTTACGGTTGATCAATCTTTAGGTAAAATTATTACTAATTTTATTTATCCAGTTTCAAGAACTGAAAAAATTCAATTAACTAGAGACTTGGATAAGAGTATTTTTATTACAAAAAAAATTATTACAGACCTAAACAAAAGAATAATATTTAAAGAAGGAAAAATCACACAAAGTCTTTATAAAAGTGCTATTGATTTAAATATTGCTGCAAATATTATAATTGAATTTGCTAGAATTTATGGTTTCCAAGTAGATTTTCAAAGAGATATTAGAAAGAATGATGGCTTTCAAATAATGTATGAAGTTTTTGAAGATGATAATGGAAAAATTTTTGAAACAGGTAATATTGTATTTGCAAATCTAGTATTGAGAAATCAAAAAAATGAACTTTATTATTATGATAAAAAAGAAAATAAAGGTCACTATGACAATAACGGGAAAAGTGTAAAAAAAGCTCTTATGAAATCTCCAATAAATGGAGCAAGACTTTCATCAAAATTTGGAATGAGAAAACATCCAATAGATGGATTTAATAAAATGCATAGAGGCACAGATTTTGCTGCACCCAAAGGTACTCCAGTTATGGCCTCTGGTGACGGCATAGTTACCAGAGCAAAGTGGTGTGAAGGTGGTGGTAATTGTATTAAAATAAAACACAACTCAACTTACCAAACGATCTACGCCCACCTATCAAAATTTGCTAGTTGGATTAAACCAAATGTTAGAGTTAAACAGGGACAAATAATTGGCTTTGTTGGTTCAACTGGAAAATCTACTGGCCCTCATTTGCATTATGAGGTAATTAAAAGTGGGAAAAAAATTGACTCTCAAACATTAAGGCTTCCATCTGGAAAAATATTAAAAGGTAAAGATAGAGAATTGTTTGAAGTTAAAAAAATTAAGTTAGATGTCTTAAAATCTGAATTAATTTTAGGATTAAATTAAATTTTTACAACTTTATCCAAAGTATCTACCTCTTTAGCATTCTCATTTGACGCTTCTTTTTCATTTAACACTTCTTTAACATTCTCATTTGATACTTCTTTAACATTCTCATTTGACACTTCTGTTTTATTGAAGACTTTTGTCACCCTATTTGCTTCTTGTTCACTGAGAACTCTCATAAAATGGTCCGCGTGTTGAAAGTAATTTTCAGATAATATCTTATCTTCATTAGCAAGTGCTTCCCTTGCTAGATCATTATACTTTTCCATCAATTTAGATGCATTATGATTATTTCTTCCTGGAACTTTTCTTTGAAAACTATCATTTGATGAAAAATTGGTCTTAAATTTTGACCTATCTCCATTACTTTTAAAACTTCTGTCGTTTCTTCTGAAGTTTGGTCTTCTATTATTATTGTTATTGCTTCTAAATGTTACCATAATATTAATTTATTAATTTAAATTTTAGTGCTGATTATGCAGCGATCATTATTTCCATAATCCTTTATGGATTTATTTATATAAAAACCTTCTTTTTTTAGTATTTCTTTAACTTTATTTTTTTGATTAAATCCAATCTCTAAAATAAATTTACCATTTTTCTTAATCAGATTACTTGTTTTATTAATAACTTTCTTGATTTTTGAAAAACCATCAAACCCACCACTTAAAGCTAACTTTGGCTCAAAGTTAACAACATCTTTTTCCAAATATTTTAAATTAAACAATTCAATATATGGAGGATTTGAAACAACCACATCATATTTGCCAATTCTAAAGTTGTCAACACTAGAATGAATAAATTTTGCTCTATTAAGTAAGTGCAGTTTATTAGCATTAAATTTACATACATCTATGCTTTTTTTTGAAATGTCTATTCCAGTTCCATAAAAATTAGGTCTTTCTTTTAGTATAGATAACAGGATACATCCCGAGCCAGTTCCAATGTCTAAAACTTGTAATTGCGATTCCTTTGAATAAATTTTTAAAACCTGCTCTATTATTAATTCGGTATCTGGCCTTGGAATCAGAACATCTTTATTGACAAAAAATTCATCTTTCCAAAATTCTTTTTTATTTATTAAGTAAGCAATTGGTTCACCTTTTTTTCTTCTTTCAATCAAGCCATTAAAAATATCTAATTGTTTGCTACTTAAAATTTCTTTTGCATTTAAAATAATATGTTTTTTGTCTTTACAAATTGATTCAGAAAGAAGTATTTCACTATCAAGATATGGATTTGGTATTTTATTTGCTTCTAAAATACTTTTTCCTTGATTTAAGATATTCTCAATATTCATACTTAATTTAGATTGCTCAATTTTTCTTCTTGAGCTTGTAATGTTAAACTTTCTACCATTTCATCAAATGCCTCACCTTCTAAAAACTCTTCAAGTTTATGTAGCGTTAGATTAATACGATGATCTGTTACTCTTCCTTGCGGAAAATTATATGTTCTAATTCTTTCAGATCTATCTCCGGTTCCTATTTTATTTTTTCTATCCTGTGATCTTTCTCCTTCTATTCTTGATCTCTCTAACTCATAAAGTCTTGACCTTAAAATCATCATTCCTTTTGCTTTATTTTTGTGTTGTGATTTTTGATCTTGTTGAGATACAGATAGCCCAGTTGGAATATGAGTAATTCTAACAGCACTATCGGTAGTATTAACAGATTGCCCCCCTGGCCCACCTGCTCTAAAAACATCTATTCGTAGGTCAGAGTCATTTATTTTTACATCTACTTCCTCAGCCTCAGGTAAAACAGCAACCGTTGCAGCCGATGTATGAACTCTTCCCTGTGTTTCTGTATCTGGCACTCTTTGAACTCTATGTACTCCACTTTCATATTTTAAAGTTGAATAAATATTTTTTCCTTTGATAGATGCTATAACTTCTTTTAATCCGCCAGCTTCACTTTTTGAAATAGTTATTAATTCTAACTCCCATTTTTTTTTATTACTTACTTTTTCGTACATCTTAAAAAGATCACTGGCAAATAAGCTTGCTTCAAGACCACCTGTTCCTGCTCTAATTTCAATAATAGCATTTTTTTTATCCGCCTCATCTTTTGGCAATAAAAATAATTTTAATTTTTTTTCATTTGTTTCATATTTTTCTTTAATTTCTTTTAATTCATTTTCAGCCATTGTTTTAAAATCTTGGTCACTACTCTTATCTTCTAATATTTTTTCTAAATCTAATTTTTCTTTATCAAATGAAATATGGTTTTTTGCATCTTCAATAATATCATTTAGATCTGAGTATTCTTTTGATTTTTCAGCAAATAGTTTTTTATCTACCTCACCTGAGGATAGTTCTTTTTCCAATGAAGAATGTTTTATTATCAAATCTTTAATAGTTTTTAATGGAATCATTACTTTTTATTTTCGATTTCTAAAGCTTTTTTTTCAACTTGATTTACAACTTCTGTAATTATTTCATCTGTTAATACTTTTTTAGATTGAATTCCAGAAAGATAAAGCATGTTATTACCTTTGCCACCTCCAGTTATGCCTATATCTGTCATTGCTGCTTCTCCCGGTCCATTAACCACACACCCAATAATAGAGAGAGTTATAGGCGTTTTTATATGAGATAGTTTTTCCTCCAATGTTTTAACTGTATTTATTACTGGAAAAGCTTGTCTTGCACATGAGGGACATGAAATTATCTTAACACCTCTGTTTCTCAGGTTTAAAGATTTTAATATTTCATTTCCTATTTTTATTTCTTTTGTTGGGTCGTCAGATAAAGAAACTCTAATAGTATCTCCAATCCCGTCCATTAAGAGTGAGCCCAACCCTATTGATGATTTTATACTACCCGAAACAAAACTACCCGCCTCCGTAATGCCTATGTGTAAAGGATAATCACAAACTTTTGAAAGTTCTCTATAGGCTGCAATTGATAAAAAAACATCTGATGATTTAACACTTATTTTGAAATTAAAAAAATTTTGATCTTCTAAAATTTTAATATTTCTTAAAGCACTTTCCACAAGCGCTTCGGGGCATGGTTCTTTAAATTTTTCTAGAATATCTTTTTCCAAAGACCCCGCATTAACTCCAATTCTAATTGAGCAATCATTGTTTTTTGCTGCACTTAATACTTCATAAATTTTTTCTTTATCTCCGATATTTCCTGGATTGATTCTCAAACATTTTGCACCATTTTCTGCAGCTTCAATTGCTCTTTTATAATGAAAATGTATATCTGCAATTATTGGAACTGATACATTTTTTGTAATTTCTTTAAGTGCCAACGTTGATTCTTTATCGGGACATGAGACTCTAACTAAATCTGCGCCTTCTTCATGGATGTCGTTAATTTGTTTAATTGTTGCCTTAACATCTGTTGTTAAAGTATTTGTCATAGATTGTACTGATATAGGGTTGCCCCCACCAACCTTAACATCACCAACATTGATAACTCTTGTTTTTCTACGGTTTATATCTCTAAAAGGTCTTATGCTCATTATTTAATCCAATTTAAATTCTTTATGAAGGGCAACCACAGCTTTTTTAACAAACTTATTTGAAATTAAAACAGAAATTTTAATTTCAGATGTTGAAATTACCATTATATTAATTTTTTTTGAAGCCAAAGCTTGAAACATTCTATATGTAATTCCAGGGGTTGTAATCATTCCCACGCCAATAATTGAAACTTTAGATACATCGTTGTTAAAATTTAATTTTCTATAAGAAATTTTTTTATTTAGTTTTATTAATTTTTCAGTTTTTTTTATATCTTCTGCTTTTATAGTAAATGTTAAATCAGTTTCTTTTCCATTTAAAGATATATTTTGTACAACCATGTCAACATTTATATTATTAAGTGACAATGGTTTAAAAATTAAAGCTGCCACTCCTGGTTTGTCATTAACTCCTATGATTGTTATCTTGGAATCATTTTTTGTTGAAGTTATTCCAGTTATTATTTGATTACTGAAGGCTTTTTTAGGATTAGTTATTAAAGTCCCACTTTTTTTTACAAATGAAGACTTAACAATAAAATTGATATTATTTAGTTTGGCATCTTGTACAGACGTAGGTTGCATGACTTTTGCACCAAGTGATGCCATCTCTAACATTTCGTCATAAGAAATCTTATTTATTTTTTTTGCTTTTGAGTGATTTTTTGGATCTGTTGTGTAAACTCCATCTACATCCGTATAAATTATACATTGATCTGCATTAAAAAATTTTGCTAACATTATTGCAGATGCATCTGTTCCTCCTCTTCCAAGGGTTGTGATTCTATTGTGTAAATTAACTCCTTGAAATCCAGTTACTATCGGTATTCCACCAGAGTTAACAAATTTCAATATTTCTTTTTTATAGATTTTTTCAATTCTTGACGAGTTGTAGGGGCCCTCAGTAATTATTGGAACTTGCCATGATAACCAAGATCTAGATTTATACCCTAAATGATTTAATCTTCCTGCAATTAAAGCACAAGCCACTTGCTCTCCAGATGCTAAAAGCACGTCGTATTCCGCTTTATCAAAATTATTACTTATTTTTTTTGACTTGTTAATTAACTCATTTGTAGTTCCGCTCATTGCTGAAGAGGCCACCATAACTTTAAATTTTTTTTTATAACTGGCAATTATTTGAGATACTTTTTTAATTCTCTCTATACTACCTACAGAAGTTCCTCCGAACTTTAATACTACAGTTTTCATTGATATTAATTTTATAAATTTAATCTAAATTATATTGATAAATTACATCTTAATTGTTATGTCCACAAGGTATCAATTATGAGCACAATAAATAAAAAAGAGATAGAAAAATTTTCAAAAATCGCTTCTGAATGGTGGAGTCCAAATGGTAAATTTAAACCTTTACATAAATTTAACCCTATTAGAATAAAGTATATTAAAGATAACATAATTGAGAATTTTAGATTAAATGCAGATAAAGATGATCCATTAAAAAAAATTAATATACTGGACATAGGCTGTGGAGGTGGTCTTTTATCAGAGCCTATGTGCAGGTTGGGCGCAAATGTAGTCGGAATTGATGCTTCAAAAAAAAATATTGATATAGCTAAATTTCATGCAAAGAAAAATAATCTTGAAATTAATTATGTTTGTGCATCTCCAGAAACACTAAGGTTAAGAATTAAATTTGATGTTATATTAAATATGGAAATTGTTGAACATGTCGACGATGTAAATCTCTTTATAAAGAAAAGTGCAGATTTGTTGAAAAAAAATGGAATTATGTTTGTGGCAACTCTAAATAAAACTTTTAAATCTTATGTGTTTGGAATAGTTGGTGCAGAATATGTTATGAGGTGGTTGCCTATAGGCACACATGAATGGGATAAATTTGTAAAACCACAAAAATTAATTGATATTGGAAAATTAAACAATTTATCTCTTCAAAAAATTAATGGAATGAAATTTAATATTCTAAAAGATTTATGGCATTTAAGCTCTGATAAATCGGTAAACTATATTGTAATATTTAAAAAGAATTAATTATTATTTTCATTAGTCCATGGTACAATTTCAGTTTTTATACCCTCTTCATTTAACTCTGTAATTTCAGCTTTGGTTACATTTCCATAAATTCCTTTATTACATTTTTTATTATCAAAATGAATTAGTCGAGCTTCATGTGCAAAATTTTTTCCTACATACTCAAAATTATTTTTAATAAATTTTTGATATTCTTTAATCTTTTTTTTTATTTGAAAAGTTTTTTTATCTTTAAAATTTTCACTTTTATTTGTCCTTAATCTCAAAACATTAGGGGACATCAAAGTTTTTTTTATGTTGAATGAATTACAAGAATGACAGTTTATATATTTATTTTTTTCTAATCTTTCATATTCTTTTGAAGACGCAAACCAACTATCAAAAGAAATATTACAATCTTTACATTTCAACTTATATTTGATCATGTTAAATATATATTTATCAATTTAATTTTTTAAATACAATATACTAGCTTCTATAATCTGTATTAATTTCTATATATTTTTTGGTAAGGTCCATAGTATAGGCTGTAAAGTTTTTAGTTCCCGTTCCAACATCCACATATAGATCAATATTATTACTTTTCATGTATTCTGAAAGTTCTTTTTCATCATAGCTGCTAATCAGCTGACCTTTTTCAATTATCTTAAAATCATCAAATCTAATCGAAAGTTTATTTAAATTTAAATTGACATTTGCTTTTCCTATGGCCATTACAATTCTTCCCCAATTAGGATCTTCCCCGGCTATAGCTGTTTTAAATAAAGGTGAGTTTGCAATAGAAAAACTAATTTTTTTGGCATCATCTTGAGTTTTTGTATTTCTTACATTAATTGTAATAAATTTTGAGGCACCTTCTCCATCTGCTGCAATTCTTTTAGCAAGGTTTAGTAAAACTGAATATAAGGCCTGATCGAATTCTTTTAATTTTGAGTCATTAATATTTTTAATTTTTATATGACTTGTTTTTGCAGTTGAAAATATTGAAACCATATCATTGGTGCTTGTATCTCCATCACAACTCACGGCATTAAAAGTTGTTTCAATATTTTTTTTAAGTAATTTTTGTAAGATGCTTGATGGTAAATTAGCATCTGTAAAAATATAACCCAATGTAGTCGCCATGTTTGGATGGATCATCCCAGATCCCTTTGCTATTCCATATATTTTTATAATAGAATTTCCAATCTTGCATTCCTCCATGGCAATCTTTGGTGAAAGATCAGTTGTCATTATTCCCATTGCAGCTTTAACCCAAATATATTTATTTTGCGTATATTTAATCTTTTGAATTAACTTGGGTATGGCTACTTTAATTTTTTCTGTAGGATAAGGTTCTCCAATAGTTCCCGTACATCCAAATAAGATTTCATTAGATTTCACTTTGCTAGGATTGTCTTCATCTTCTTTTTGTATAACAGTTAACTCTTGTGATACTTCTTCAGCTATTTCTTTCAATCCGGCATATCCCTTTTTCCCCGTAAATGTATTTGCAATTCTGGTATTGACAATAAGTGCTTTTACTTTTTTGCATTTTATATTTTGATTCCATTTAATATTCTCAGATATTATTTTTGACTGAGTATAAACTGAGGCATAATTTGCGCCATCTCTAAAATAAAACATCACCAAATCATCTCTAAAATTATCATAAAGATTGGCCGTTGTTGTAGAAATAGAAAGTCCATCAATGTGCTCTAAATCTTGAAAGTTGCTCATTTTTGACTTTTTATTTTGGGAATTAAAAAAATTATCTAAGTTTATTGCCATGCTATTTAAATAAGTTATTTAATACCTATATTAAAGTTATATTAAAAAAATACAAAAAATAGATGATAAATCCCTTAAATTTTATAAAAAAACTTGTTAAATCAGGCAATCAAAAAGAGCTTGATAGACTTCAAAAAATTTTGCAAAAGGTTAATAATCTAGAAGGTTGGGCTTCAAATCTTAAAAATGAGGACTTTCCAGACCAAACTAAAGAATTTAAAAAAAAAATTAAGCAAGGATCTAATTTGGAGCAATTGCTCCCTGAGGCGTTTGCTCTAGCAAGAGAGGCCTCTAAGAGAGTTAGAAATGAAAGACACTTTGATGTTCAAATTCTTGGTGGAATAGTTTTACATCATGGAAAGATTGCAGAAATGAAAACTGGAGAGGGTAAAACTTTAACAATTACATTGGCAGCTTACCTAAATGCTTTAAGTGAAAAAGGCGTACATATAGTAACTGTAAACGATTATCTTGCAAAAAGAGATTGTGATGAAATGGGGGAAATCTATAATTTTTTAGGTTTAACTTCTGGATTTATAAATAACGATCAAGATGATTACGAAAGAAGAAAAAACTATAATTGCGACGTTACATATGCAACTAATAGTGAGCTTGGTTTTGATTATCTAAGAGATAATATGAATTTTTCTAATGATCAAATGGTTCAACGAGAACATTATTTTTCAATAGTTGACGAAATTGACTCTTGCCTAATAGATGAAGCAAGAACACCCCTGGTAATCTCTGGTGCAGCAGAAGACAAAACTGATCAATATTTAGCAATTGATAAACTTATAAAACTATTAAAAGAAACTGATTATGAGATTGATGAAAAAGATAAAAATATTTTACTTACAAATGACGGAATAGACAGTGTGGAAAAAATTTTTTCAACTGCTGGTATTTTAAAGAATAATAATTTTTATGATCCTGAAAATTTAACATTAGTACATCATGTAAATCAGGCGCTTAAGGCAAATCATCTTTTTCAAAATGGTAGGGATTACATTGTAGAAAATGAGCAAATACTTATTATAGATGAGCAGACAGGAAGAAAATTGAAAGGAAGAAGATTTGGAGATGGCCTTCATCAAGCAATTGAATCAAAAGAAAATGTTGAAATTCATAATGAAAATCAAACCTTAGCTTCAATTACTTATCAAAATTTTTTTAAGCTATATGATAAAATTTCTGGATGTACTGGTACGGCTGAAACTGAATCTGAAGAGTTTTTTGAAATTTATAATTTATCAGTAGTTTGTATCCCTACTAATAATTTAATGATCAGGAAAGATTGGAACGATCAAATCTTTAGAACTGAAAAAGAAAAAAATAATGCAATTATTAAAAAAGTTTTAGAATGTAATAAAAATAGTCAACCTATTCTTATTTTTACATCAAGTATTAATAAATCAGAACAATACTCTGAGCTTCTTAACAAAGAAAAAATTAAACACATAGTTCTCAATGCAAAGAATCATGAAAAAGAAGCAGAAATAATTGCAAACGCTGGGAGAGTTAACTCAGTTATAATTACTACTAGTATTTCTGGAAGAGGAGTAGATATTCAACTAGGTGGTAAAAAGGGAGTTATTCCTGATGAAGAAATTAAAAGAGAGAAAGATAAAATAAAATTATTAGGAGGTCT
>Ga0307986_10003650_pt1 | contig 10635 bp, 10 predicted proteins | sample EllFjometageno82_FD_203170 | JGI IMG/M metagenome (GOLD analysis project Ga0307986, IMG submission 203170) | Marine microbial communities from Ellis Fjord, Antarctic Ocean - #82 | ecosystem: Environmental > Aquatic > Marine > Unclassified | place: Southern Ocean | collected 2014-10-09
TTTTGCCACCGCTCCTTGATCGTATGGAAGTTATTAGAATACCTGGATATACAGAAGATGAAAAAGTTAATATTTCACAAAAATATTTAATTCCTAAACAAAGTGAAAATAATGGATTGAAAGATGAAGAGTGGAAAATTGATGAAAACATCAATAGAAAAATTATAAGACATTACACTAGAGAGTCTGGCGTTAGAAACCTAGAAAGAGAAATATCAAAAATAGCTAGAAAAACCGTTAAAAAAATAGATGGAAGTGAGAAAGTTAACAACCCTCTAACAGATAAAGACTTGCCAAATTATTTAGGTGTAGAAAAATTCAACTACGGTGAAATTGAAGAACAAAATAGAATAGGTGTTGTAACAGGACTAGCGTGGACAGAAGTCGGTGGAGAAATATTGAAAATCGAAACTGTGATAATGCCAGGTAAAGGTAAAATGGAAATAACAGGTCAACTAGGTAGCGTAATGCAAGAGTCCATTAAAGCTGCAAAGTCATACATTAGATCTAAATCCTTAGATTACGGAATTATACCACCAATATTTGACAAGAAAGATTTTCATATACACGTACCGGAAGGAGCTACTCCCAAAGATGGCCCCTCCGCTGGAGTAGGGATGGTAACATCTATAGTTTCTGCAATTACAGAAATACCAGTCGATAAAAATATTGCTATGACTGGAGAAATAACTTTGAGAGGAATAGTATTGCCTATAGGGGGCTTGAAAGAAAAATTACTTGCAGCTCACAGAGCGGGAATAAAAAAAGTCTTGATACCCTTTGAAAATAAAAAAGACCTAGTTGAAATACCAGAAGTTATTAAAAAAAATATTGAAATTGTTTGTGTTAAAAATGTTGAAGATGTCTTGAAGCACGCTCTCACTAAGGAGTTAAAAAGAGTTGAATGGGTCGAAGTGGAAAAAATTTCAAAACCTGGAACGTCTGGCACTACAACAAGCACCCATTAATTAAAATAAATATTTAAAAATTAATCAAAGAAATCTAAATATTTTTTTTTATTTTCTAATAAGTAAGTAGGTAATTCGTCTTCATCTACTTTTATTAAAGAAATTGATGAATTCCATTTATCTTGTCTCTTATCAGCTTTTTGATCGTATAAAACTTTCTTATCTTTAATTAAATTTTCTATGTCTCTAATCCCTATTTTACTTTCTTTATATTCTAAATGATGTAAATAATTTGACAGCTTAAAATGAATACTTTCAGGAGATTTTAAACTAGTAAAATGCCAACCACCATTGGTTATGAAATTTAAACCAAAATATTTTTTTTTTGAAAAATAAACATCTAATCTTAAAAAATTGTACAGTTTTGGTTTTATGTTTCTAAGCCACTGCGGAGATTGTAATTTTTTTTTTTTACACGCTCTTGATCCAATATGGATAAAAAATTCTTGTTTTAAATTAAATTTATAATAAAACATTTTTTGACAAAAAAGGCTGATTTCTCCTTTGTGAGTAAAATTTTCTAAATTTGGTATTTCATCAGCATCGCTAATAATAATTAAATCATTTTCTCCACAATCTTTAAGAGCAATCTCAATTTGATTTCTATGGTAGTTTTCTCTTTTTAATGCATTGGTCAATATTTTTGCATTTTTTTGATGTTCAGAGTCTGAAATTTTTATCTCTTCTATATTTTTCGGAAGTGTACTAACGGGTATATAAATAATTTTATTTTTGAATTTTAGAAATTTTTTAATATCAAATTTTAAATCTCGTTTTTTTCCACTATGAGTATAACAAGACTCAGCAACAACAAATTTAGTTACATATTTATTTAAAAGATTAAACCTTAAATCAAGAATTAGATCTTCATCATAGTATATTATGCAGTCATAAATATTCATAAGTTATGAATTATTATAAAAAACCTGATATGTAAATTTATATTTGAAATAAAATAAAATTTTATATTAGAAGTTACTCAACATAAAAAATTTTAAAAAGTAAATTAACCATAAATCAAATTAAAAGATTAGAAATGTTTTCTTTTACAATGTTAAAAAAATCGTACAAATAATTTATATAAAATTCTGTAAAAGGGTAACTTTCAATAATGATCTGTTTTAATAAATTAAAAACACCAAAAAGTGAAATTAAAAAGACAATTATTATGATGACATGATTAAAAAAACTAAATCTATATTTCTTATTTTTATTAACCGGCGGGTCTTTAATACTTAAACCGTATTTTTTTTTTAAGTACTCTTCTGAATATAAATTAACTTGTCGCTTTTTCTTTTTAACCAAACTTTTAATTTCATTTATATTTGTAGGTTGTTTCGTTTTATTCAAATCTTTTTTCTTTATTTCATTTACTGCTTTTTCCACAATTGGGTATTGTGTCCATTGATTCCCGCATGTACCACATTGTAACAATCTACCAGATTCTGTAATAGCTGAGTCAGGTATATTAAATTTTTTTTTACAAGAACTACAATTAACCAACATATATTAGCTTTTTATTAAAAGATTTCAGAAAAAGCAAACAAGCTTTTATTTTTTTACATTACTAATTTTTTATTGTATATGTCGGTTCTGTTTATTTAGGGCGGTTAGCTCAGTTGGTAGAGCATCTCGTTTACACCGAGAGGGTCATAGGTTCGAGTCCTTTACCGCCCACCAAATGAAAATGGGGGTGTAGCTCAGTTGGTTAGAGCGCCTGCCTGTCACGCAGGAGGTCGCCGGTTCGAGCCCGGTCACTCCCGCCATTTTCTTTGAATCTTGAGTAATTTTCTTCACAATGTGGCTAAGTTGTCTGATGATAAGCTAGTAAAATTTATTATATAAGATAAAAAAAAGGTAACAGTAAAAAGGGTAACAATGATTTATAATTTTTTATCAAGCTATTTTTCCATAATTCTTTTTTTGTTTATAGCTTTGGCTCTGAGTTTTGGATTTATTTTAGCAAATTTTTTATCTGCTCCAAGCAATCCTGATCCAGAAAAGTTATCAGCTTATGAATGTGGTTTTGAGGCATTTGACGATTCAAGAATGGAATTCGATGTTCGTTTTTACTTAGTTGCAATCTTATTTATTATTTTCGATTTAGAAATAGCTTTTTTATTTCCATGGGCAATATCTTTAGGAAATATTGGTGCTCTTGGATTCTGGTCAATGATGATTTTTTTATCTGTTTTAACTATTGGTTTTATTTATGAATGGAAGAAAGGAGCTTTAGAATGGGAATAAAACTAAATTCATCCTCAGAAAAAGAAAAAAAAATTCCTGAAGAATTTAAGCAATTAGCAAAAGACTTTAGTGAAAAAGGATTTATAACTACCTCAACCGACAATCTTATTAATTGGGCAAGGACAGGCTCGCTACATTGGATGACTTTTGGTTTAGCATGTTGTGCAGTTGAAATGATGCAAACATCTATGCCAAGATATGATCTTGAGAGATTTGGTGCTGCTCCTCGAGCCTCACCAAGACAATCTGACGTTATGATAGTAGCCGGAACGCTAACTAATAAAATGGCACCAGCACTTAGAAAAGTTTACGATCAAATGCCTGAGCCAAGATATGTTATTTCTATGGGCAGTTGCGCAAATGGTGGAGGTTATTATCATTATTCCTACTCTGTGGTTAGAGGATGTGATAAAATTGTACCAGTAGACATTTATGTTCCTGGCTGCCCTCCTTCGGCGGAAGCGTTGTTATATGGAATCTTGCAATTACAAAAAAAAATCAGAAGAGAAGGTTCAATTAGTAGATAAATTATTATGAACCTGAAACTAAACGAAATTGAAAAATTAGTAAACTCTGAACTAACTAGTAAAATTAAGAAAACTACTATTACTTTTAATGAGTTGTTAGTAGACACTAGCGTAGAAGAGTTAATCAACGTAATACTTTTTTTAAAATCTCATGACAGACTTAAGTTCAGACAACTTATTGACATAGCAGGAGTAGACTATCCTGAAGAAGAAAAAAGGTTTAATTTGGTTTATCTTTTGCTGTCTCATGAAAAAAATATTAGAATTAAAGTGTCAATAAATTTTGAGATAGAAAAAAAAATTCCCACACTTACAAAAGTTTATCCTTCAGCTAATTGGATGGAAAGAGAAGTATTTGATATGTATGGTATTGAATTTGCGAAACACCCAGACCTCAGAAGAATACTGACAGATTATAATTTTGAAGGGTATCCTTTAAGAAAAGATTTTCCTTTGACTGGATTCAAGGAAGTTAGGTATAGCGAAAAAGAAAAAAAAGTTATTTATGAGCCTGTTAAACTTGAACAAAACTATCGAGATTTTGACTTTGAAAGCCCCTGGGAGGGGACGAAGTATATTAAAGAAATAAAAGAAAAGAAATAATGGTTACAAAAAAAAATAAATCTTTAACGTTAAATTTTGGACCTCAACATCCAGCAGCACACGGTGTTTTAAGACTTATTCTTGAACTAGATGGGGAAGTGGTGGAAAAAGCAGATCCGCACATTGGCTTACTCCATCGTGGTACCGAAAAACTAATAGAACAAAAAACTTATATGCAGGCTTTACCATATTTTGATCGGCTTGATTATGTAGCGCCGATGAATCAAGAGCATGCCTTTACCCTAGCAACTGAAAAATTATTGAATATTTCAGTTCCAATTAGAGCTCAATATATAAGAGTTATTTTTTGTGAAATAGGAAGAATTCTAAGCCATATCTTAAATGTTACCACTCAAGCTCTTGATGTAGGTGCGTTAACACCTTCTCTTTGGGGCTTTGAAGAAAGAGAGACCCTAATGACATTTTATGAAAGAGCATCCGGGTCAAGATTGCACGCGAACTATTTTAGAACCGGAGGTGTTCACCAAGATATTCCACAAAAATTAGTAGATGATATTGGTAAATTTTGTAAAACCTTTCCAAAAATAATTGATGATTTAGAAAGTTTGTTAACTGACAATAGAATTTTTAAACAAAGAAATGTTGAAATAGGGATAGTAAGCAAACAAGATGCTTTAGACCATAGTTTTTCTGGCGTTATGTTAAGAGGATCTGGTGTTGCGTGGGATTTAAGAAAATCTCAACCATATGAGTGTTACGAAAATTTAGATTTCAAAATACCTATTGGAAAAAATGGAGATTGTTTTGATAGATATTTATGCAGAATAGAAGAAATGAGAGAAAGTGTAAAAATTATAGAACAGTGCATATCATTAATGCCAAAAGGAGAAATTAAATCTAATGATGGAAAAATTTCGCCACCTAATAGACAAGAATTAAAAGATTCTATGGAAGCGCTAATCCATCATTTTAAGTTATTCACTGAAGGATACAGAGTTCCTGCAGGAAATGTTTATAGTGCAGTAGAAGCACCTAAAGGTGAATTCGGTGTTTATTTAATATCTGATGGAAGTAACAAACCTTACCGTTGTAAAATAAGAGCACCTGGCTTTTCCCACTTGCAAGCAATGGACTATTTAATTAAAGGCCACATGTTAGCGGACGTTCCAGCTGTACTAGGTTCATTAGACATAGTATTTGGAGAGGTTGATAGATGAGTTTAAAAAGAATACACGATCAACAACCTGAGTCTTTTGAGTTTACAAAAGAAAACAAAGATGCCGCTGAAAAAATATTAAAAAAATACCCTGTAAATAGAAAAAAAAGTGCTGTAATGCCATTTTTATATTTAGCCCAAAGACAAAATAAAAATTGGATACCCTTAAGCGCAATGAAATACATAGCTAAATTTTTAGAGATGCCATATATCAAAGTTTATGAAGTCGCTACTTTTTATACAATGTATAATTTAGCACCTGTTGGAAAATATTTTGTTCAAGTTTGCACTACAAGCCCTTGTCTAATTAGAGGAGCAGATAAGGTAGTAAAAGTTTGTAAAGAAAAAATATCTAAAGATGAGAGTACACTGTCAGAAAATAAATTGTGTTCGTGGATTGAAGTTGAATGTCTAGGAGCTTGCGTAAATGCTCCAATGATCCAAATTAATAATGACTACTATGAAGACCTGGACGAGAAAAATACAAATGAAATTATTGACTCACTTCTTATAGACAAACCTATTAAGGCAAAATCTTTTAGAGATAGAATTAGTTCAGCCCCTGAAAAAAATAGACCAATTTTAAATGGTGGTAAAAATGCTTAAAGAAGAAAATAAAATATTTAAAAATCTTTATAATTCTCTTGGCTGGGAAATTGACAAAGCTATCAAGAGAGAAGACTGGAATAAAACTAAAGAAATTATTTCTAAAGGTCGTGAGTGGATCATAAACGAAGTTAGAGATTCAGAATTACGAGGAAGGGGGGGCGCAGGTTTTTCAACTGGTCTTAAGTGGTCTTTTGCTCCAAAAGAAGTTGGGTCTAGACCCCACTATTTAGTTATTAATGCAGATGAATCAGAGCCAGGAACTTGTAAAGACAGAGACATAATTAGATTTGAACCACAGAAGTTAATCGAAGGGTGCTTGATAGCAGGTTATGCTGTCAATGCTCACGTATGTTATATTTATATTAGAGGTGAGTATTTTAACGAAGGTAACAGATTGCAAGAAGCCATTGACCAAGCTTACAAAAAAAATTTCTTAGGGAAAAATGCTTGTGAAACTGGATGGGACTTTGATATCCATATTCATTTTGGTGCTGGAGCTTACATCTGCGGTGAAGAAACAGCTTTATTAGAAAGCTTAGAAGGAAACAAAGGTCAACCAAGACTTAAACCTCCATTTCCTGCTCTCGTGGGGTTATACGGTTGCCCTACAATAGTTAATAATGTTGAAACAATAGCTGTTGTACCAACAATATTAAAAAAAGGTGCTAAGTGGTTTGCTTCTCTTGGAAAACCAAAAAACACTGGTACAAAAATTTTTTGCATTTCAGGAAATGTTAATCACCCTTGTAACGTTGAAGAAGAAATGGGTGTATCTTTAAAAAATTTGATAGAAAAACACGCAGGTGGAGTAATTGGTGGTTGGGAAAACTTACAAGCGGTAATACCAGGTGGATCTTCAATGCCCCTATTACCAAAAAAAACATGTGATACCATCACTATGGATTTTGATTCATTGATAGCAAATAAAAGTGGATTAGGAACTGCGGGTATCGTTGTTATCAACAAAGATCAAAATATTGTTAAATGCATGGCTAGAATAGCCAGATTCTACAAACATGAAAGTTGCGGTCAATGTACTCCCTGTAGAGAAGGAACAGGTTGGATGTGGAGAATCTTAGAAAGAGCTGGAAGAGGTGAAGCAACTTATGCTGATATAAATTTATTGGACGATGTAACTAAACAAATCGAAGGACATACTATCTGTGCTTTTGGAGAAGGAGCCTCATGGCCAGTACAAGGTTTATTAAGACACTTTAGAAAAGAAATAGAAAAAAAATGTATAAGCGAGCCTGTTTTTAAAAAATCAAATAAAAACCCTTATTTAGTTAACCAACATCTTTTAGAAAGTGAAAATGCCTAAAATAAATATTAACGGAAAAGATATTGAGTTTGAAAAAGGGATGACCGTCCTACAAGCATGTGAGCTTGCTGATGTAGAAATTCCAAGATTTTGTTACCACGAAAAATTATCAATCGCAGGAAATTGTAGAATGTGTTTAGTTCAGATGGAAAAATCAGCTAAACCAATAGCCTCATGTGCCATGCCAGCAACTGAAGGAATGAACATAAAAACAAATACAGAATTTGTAAAAAAAGCTCGTAAAGGTATGATGGAATTTTTGCTAGCAAACCACCCTCTTGATTGCCCTGTCTGTGATCAAGGTGGTGAGTGTGACTTGCAGGACCAATCTTTGTTTTATGGATTTGATAAATCAAGATTTTCTGAAAATAAAAGAGCAGTAAAAGATAAGTACATGGGTCCTTTAATTAAAACGCAAATGACTAGATGTATACACTGCACAAGATGTGTACGGTTTGCAGAGGAGGTTGCCGGTGTTCCAGAAATTGGTGCTATCGGTAGAGGAGAAGACATGGAAATCACAACTTATTTAGAAAAATCAATGACCTCTGAGCTGTCAGCAAATGTCATTGATTTATGTCCAGTTGGAGCACTTACGTCTAAACCTTATGCTTTCGAGGCAAGACCTTGGGAGTTAAAAAAAACGGAAAGCATAGATGTAATGGATGCTGTTGGATCAAACATTAGAGTAGATACTTATGGTTGGGAAGTTAAGAGAATCTTACCAAGATTAAATAATGAAATTAATGAAGAGTGGATCTCAGATAAAACAAGATATGCTTGCGATGGATTATTAAAACAACGATTAGACGTACCTTATATTAGAAAAAATAATAAATTAATAAAGTCTACTTGGGATGAAGCGATTGATTTAATATCAAATAAAATTAAATCTATTAAACCAGAACAAATAGCAGGCCATGTAGGGGACATGGTTTCCATTGAGACAATTTTTTCATTTAAAAATTTATTGAAAAAAATTGGAACAAATAATTTTGATTTCAGAGAAAAGAAAATCCATATCGACCCAACAGATAAAATAAATTATATATTCAACTCATCTATTCAAAGCATTGAAAGTAGTGATCTTATTCTATTAATTGGCACAAACCCAAAACACGAAGCAACAATAGTTAATGCAAGAATAAGAAAAGCTTTTGTAAAAAACAAAACGCCAATCTATTCCATTGGTAATCCTGGTGATTTGACTTACGATTATACCTTATTAGGTAATGACGTTAATGATATTAAAAATATTTTTGATGGAAAAAGTGAAATAAGTAAGAAAATAAAAAACGCAAAAAAGCCAATTTTTATTATTGGAGAGTCAATTTTAGAACTTAAAAATTCAAAATATATTTTAGAAAAAACAAAAAATTTCTTAATTGAAAATAATTTTATTAATGAAACATGGAATGCTTTAAATATATTAGTTCAAAATGCTTCAACGGTCGGTGCTATAGACTTAGGTTTTTATAATATAGATGAAAGTAATAATTTTATATTTTTTGACAAACTTAAAAATAAAGAATTTAAATTTTTGTATCTAGTTGCTTCCGATAACATTGAAATAAAGAAAAATAATGAATTTATTGTCTACCAAGGATCGCACGGAGATAAAAATGCTTCCGTGGCTGATGTTATTTTGCCTGCAGCTGCATATACAGAACAAAATGGACTGTTTGAAAACCTTGAAGGAAGAGTTCAAATTTGTAGAAAAGCTTCATATCCAACGAACGAAGCTTTAGAAGATTGGAAAATTTTTAATTTAATTAATAAAAGTCTGAATAACTTAGATTTATTTCTAGATTTTTCGTCTATCAGAAAATTAGCTCTTCAAGAGATACCAAATTTTTCAGAAATTGATATGTTGCCAAAAAAAACCGATTTAGTTAAGACAAACACGTCAATAGAATTGTCTAGCGAAAAAATAAATATAAAAAATATTGACTACTATTATAGCAATTCTATCGCAAGAGCATCTAAAACTATGAGTGATTGTAGAAACATATCTAATGATAATAAAAAAAATGGAACTAATAATTAGATGGAATATTTAAATCTATTATTAAATGAATTATATAAAATTGCATTTATATTAATTCCAGTCCTGGTTTCTGTTGCATTAGCTGTCTGGTTAGACAGAAGAGTATGGGGTGCTGTCCAAAAAAGAAAAGGTCCAAATGTGGTAGGTCCTTTTGGATTGTTGCAAACTGTTGCGGATGCATTAAAATATATTTTCAAAGAAATTATAATTCCAGCAAGTTCAAATAAAGTAATATTTATATTAGCACCTGTTGTGACGATGACGCTAGCTTTGGTAGCGTGGGCAGTCATTCCTTTTGATGATGAATTGGTATTAGCCAATATCAATGTAGGTATACTTTATCTCTTTGCAGTTTCTTCTTTAGGCGTCTATGGAATTATAATGGGTGGTTGGGCGTCAAATTCTAAATATCCTTTCCTTGGCGCAATTAGATCTGCAGCACAAATGGTATCGTACGAAGTATCAATAGGAATAATTATAATAAATGTTCTTTTATGCGTTGGCTCACTCAACTTAACCGATATTGTTAATGCCCAACAAGGTTTATGGTTTGCAGTTCCTCTATTTCCCATGTTTGTGGTTTTCTTTATTTCCGCTTTAGCGGAGACAAACAGACCTCCGTTTGATTTACCAGAGGCTGAAGCAGAATTAGTTTCTGGTTACCAGACTGAATACTCTGGCATGATGTACGCTATGTTTTGGTTGGGTGAGTACGCAAATATTTTATTAATGTGTGCTATGGGTGCCATATTGTTTTTGGGCGGATGGCTACCTATAATGGACGTTTTCCCCTTTAACGCAATACCTGGTCCGTTATGGATGATTTTAAAAATATTATTCTTATTTTTTTTATTTGCTTTAGTTAAAGCAATTGTTCCAAGATACCGATACGATCAATTAATGAGACTTGGATGGAAAATATTATTACCATTCTCTTTATTTTATGTTGTATTAACAGCTAGTTATCTTTTTTATTTCGACAAACTTCCAGTAAGGGCATTTTAGATGAAAATAAGTAGATTTTTAAAAACAATTTTTTTATTAGAATTTGTTTCAGGTCTTTTGATAGCAATCAGAGAAATATTTAGACCAAAAAAAACAATTAATTATCCATATGAGAAAGGATCTTTAAGTCC
>Ga0307986_10003651_pt1 | contig 10635 bp, 13 predicted proteins | sample EllFjometageno82_FD_203170 | JGI IMG/M metagenome (GOLD analysis project Ga0307986, IMG submission 203170) | Marine microbial communities from Ellis Fjord, Antarctic Ocean - #82 | ecosystem: Environmental > Aquatic > Marine > Unclassified | place: Southern Ocean | collected 2014-10-09
ATTCTCAAGTATTACAATTTTTTCATCATGAGCATCAAATAGATCGGCAGATTTAACCTCTTTTATATTTTTTGAAATTAGCCTTATATTTTGGTTTAACTTTTTTTTTAGACTTTCACATATTGGTTTAAGAGAAAGTTCATTTACAACTTTGCCCTTAGGTCTACCCAGATGAGATAGTATTATAACCTTGGCATTATTTTTTAATAAAAATTTAACAGTGGGTAAAACTTTATCTATCCGAGTTGTGTCAGTAATTTTTCCATTACTTAGTGGAACATTTAAATCTAGTCTAAGTAACACTTTTTTTTGATTAAGGTTGTGCTCATCTTTTATATTTCTCATTAAGAGATTTGATCAAGATGTTCAGCAATATCACACATTCTATTTGAAAAGCCCCATTCGTTGTCGTACCACGCCGAGATTTTTCCCATATTGCTACCAACAACACTTGTTAAGGAAGCATCTATGGTTGCTGATGCGGAGTTGTGATTAAAGTCAATTGATACTAGTTTTTCATAGGTAATCTCTAAAATTTTTTTAGACTGTTTTTTAGAAGCACCAGTAAAAGCCTCATTAATTTTTTCTTTTGTTATTTCTTTTTTTGTACAAAAAACAAGTTCAATTAGTGAAACATTAGGAGTTGGAACTCTCATGGCCACACCCTCAAGCTTTCCTTTCAAAGAAGGTATAATTTCACCAATTGCTTTTGAAGCACCTGTAGAAGTTGGGACAATTGATTGGCTAGCAGATCTTGCTCTTCTTAGGTCTTTATGGGAATTATCTAGAATTCGCTGATCACTGGTAAAAGCATGAATAGTAGTCATAAATCCTTTTTCAATTTCAAAAGTTTTATTTAAAACGTTTGCTACTGGCGCAAGACAGTTAGTCGTGCAAGAGGCAGCAGAAATAATTTGATCTTCTTTTGTTAAAATGTCTTCGTTTACCCCATAGACAATAGTTTTATCTGCACTTTTACAAGGCGCAGAAACTATAACTTTTTTTGCACCATTTTTTATATGAGCTAACAATTTTTCTTTTGAGTTAAATTTACCAGTGCATTCAAAAACATAATCAACATCAAATTTTTTCCAATTTATATCTTCGATATTTGATTCTTGTGAAAATGTGATTTTATTCTTATTAATAATTAAGTGTTTTTCATCATAATCCAAATTGGCATTAAATTTACCATGAATAGAATCGTATTTAATTAAAGCACAGCTTATTTCAGAGTTTGATCGATTGTTAATATGTTTGATTTCTATATTTTTATTTTGGCTTTCGATAATTGCTCTAATTACCATTCTACCAATTCTTCCCATTCCATTAATTCCAACTTTTATTGTCATATTTAACTCTTTATTAGATTCTTAGTTTTTTTGTAAATATTTTCAGCAGTTAATCCAAAATATTTATAAATTTCTTTATAAGGTGCACTTTTACCAAACGTATCAATTCCAAAAGCCAAACCTTCAGTTCCAACATATTTTTTCCAACAATCTGTTGAAGCGGCTTCAATAGATATCTTAAACTTTGTTTCACCAAGAATTTTCCGTTTATATGATTTTGATTGTGAATCAAAAAGATCTTGGCATGGTACTGATACAACTTTAGAGTATATCTTATCTTTGGCCAATTTATGGCTAGTTTCAATTGCTAAATTAACCTCAGAACCACTAGCAAGTATGGTTAAATTAATCTTTTTATTAGTTCTCAAAACTTCGTAGGCTCCAAAAGAGCATTTATTTATATCTGAGTATTCTTTTCTAATAGGGTCAAGGTTTTGTCTAGTTAAAGATAATACACTTGGCGTTCCAGAATCTTTTAATGCTATTTCCCAGCATTCAATGGTTTCCATTCTATCTGCAGGTCTAAATACATTTAAGTTTGGTATAGATCTTAACCCAGATAATTGTTCAATTGGTTGATGTGTTGGTCCATCTTCACCCAAGCCAATTGAATCGTGTGTCATAACATAAATAACACGCTGCCTCATTAAAGCTGACAAACGAATTGAAGGCTTGCAGTAATCTGAAAATATTAAGAAAGTACCACCATAAGGAATAAATTTACTGTGAAGTGCAAGACCATTCATTACTCCAGACATTGCGTGCTCTCTAACCCCATAGTGAATATAATCACCATTAAAGTCAGCCGGTTTAATAATATTATGATGTTTTGTTTTGGTATTATTGGATCCCGCTAAATCAGCTGAACCACCAATTAAAGTATTTTTTTCCTTAGTAAGTGCACTCAGAGTCAACTCAGAAGCTTTTCTTGAGGCTAAACTTTTATTTTCTTTAATTGAATTTTGTTTTTCAGCTTTTAAAACAGCAGAAAATTTATTTTTTAATAATTTATCTATAGTTTTTTTTTCTCTTTTATAAATTTTGTTCCAGTTAGACTCAAGTTTAGCACCTTTATTACCAATTTTTTTCCATTCATTTAAAATGTTTTTTGGAATTTCAAAAGGTTTATATTTCCAATCTAGAACTTGACGAACTAGTTTGATTTCATCTTCACCAATAGGACTTCCATGTGAAGAAGCCTTACCTGATTTATTGGGTGAGCCATAACCAATTTTAGTTTTACATGAAATAATGGTTGGTTTTTTTGCAGTCTGAACTTTTTTTAATGCTTTAAAAATTTCTTTTTCATTATGACCGTTAATTAGAATATAATCCCAACCATAACTTTCAAACCTCTTTTTGAAATTATCTGAAACTGCTAAATTAGTGGGTCCATCTATGGATATTGAATTATTATCAAAAAGCATTACTAGGTTTTTTAATTTTAAATGACCTGCCAAACTCATTGCCTCATGACTGATACCCTCCATTAAACAGCCATCACCTGCTATAACATAAGTTTTGTGGTTTATTATTTTTTTACCTAGCTTTTTTTTTAAAATTTCTTCCGCAATAGCAAACCCAACTGAGTTAGCAATGCCTTGTCCCAGTGGACCCGTTGTTGTTTCAATTCCAGTACCAGGATGATACTCTGGATGTCCTGCGCAAATAGAATTTAATTGTCTAAAATTTTTAATACTCTTTAAAGAGATACTTTTGTATCCAGTTAGATGTAGCAAAGAGTAGAGAAGCATAGACCCATGACCTGCAGATAAAATAAATCTATCACGATTAAGCCAATTAGCATTTTTTGGATTAAATTTAAGAAAATTTTTAAATAGAACCGTTGCCACGTCAGCCATTCCCATAGGCATACCAGGGTGCCCTGAATTTGCCTTCTGGACAGCATCTATTGACAAAAACCTTATTGCGTTTGATAAATCTTTATGTAGTTTGTTCAAAATATCCTATCTAGACTAAGAAGACTCAATTTAATAATATAAATATATATATATGAAAATGAACACTGAAAAAGAAAAAAAACTGAGTTTTGCCCTTAATAGATTAAAGAATTTGAGTTTAAAAAACCCAACGTTAAAGACTAATTTAGAAAATTTAAGTACTCAAAAAAATCAATTAGAAATTGAAAAAAAACAAACAGAAGAAAAATATCAAAATTTAGTAAGAGAACATAAGGCCCTTAATCAAAAATTAGAGGATATCAATCAACAAAAAACAGATGAAAAGAAAAAAGAGACAGAGTTTTCAGAAAAAATAGATGAATTAAATCAAGAAACAGATACTTTATTAGATGAAATAGATAAATGGCAAATGTAAATATTAAATTTAATGGTAAGGAATTTCTTTTATCCTGTGATGATGGTCAAGAAGAGCATTTAGAAGAGTTATTAATTCATATTAATGAAAAATTTAGTAATTTAAAAAAAGATCTAGGAAATATAGGTGAAAATAAACTTTTGTTAGTTACTGCAGTTCAGATAATGGATGAATATTTCGAAACTAAAAAAAAAGTAGAACAAAAAAAAACAGAATTAAAAAACTTATCAGATAAATTTAGAGAATTAAAATCTTTAGTATACGACTACAGAGACAAAAAAGAAGAAGAAATGAATCGGCTATCTCAAGATCATGAAGACTTTAAAAATGAACTAGAAGATAATAAAGAAAATTATGAGAAAATAATAGAAGAGGCTACAGAGGAAATTGAAAATTTTGTTGAAAAAGTAAATTTAGAAAATCAAGTCCAGTAGATTTGTGTTAAAATCTAAATTAAGAAAAAAAATTATAAAAGTTAGAGAAAAAAAAAACAAAAAAAATATTCAAATTGACTTTAGTCAAATTATAAAAATTCTTAAAAAAGAAAAGATAAATAAAAAAACTATAGGTGGGTATTATCCAGTAAACTTTGAAGTGGATGATTTAGAATTACTTAAAAAACTTAAAAAAAACAAATTTAATATTTCTTTACCGATAATCAAGAAAAATTTTCAGATGGACTTTTGTGAATGGTCATTTTCTGACCCATTAAAAATAAACAAATACGGAATACCTGAACCAACAACCAAAAATATAGTTTACCCAGATGTTTTATTAGTTCCTTTAGTTGCATTTGATAAAAATTTGAACAGGCTTGGATATGGTGGCGGGTATTATGATCGACTGATTGCAAAACTTTCTAAAAAGAAAAAAATTATGAAGATAGGTTTAGCTCTTACAGTTCAAAAAATAGATAAAGTTCCTATTAATAAATATGACCAAAAATTGGATTATATTGTAACAAATAGATATATTGTGAAATGAAAATACTTTTTTTAGGCGATGTAGTTGGTATCTCAGGACGTTCGATAGTTTTGAATAATCTACTTTCAAAAATAAAAGATAAAAAAATTAATTTTGTAGTTATAAACGGTGAAAATGCAGCCGATTCTGGTGTTGGACTTACAGAAGAAATATGCAAAGATTTTTTTAACTGTGGAGTGGATGTGATTACAACAGGAAATCATGTGTGGGATCAAAAAGAAACAATGGCACATATTGAAAAAGAAAGCAGACTTCTAAGGCCTAAGAATTTGTTTGAACCATCACCAGGCAAAGGATTTGGAATATTTACTGCTAAAAATGGTATGAAGGTTGGTGTACTTAACTTGATGGGGAATGTTTTTATGAAAAAATGTGAAGATGTATTTGAGGCTGCTGAAAAATTTATGAAAAAATATAAGTTAAAAGAAGATTATGATTTTCTATTAGTTGATTTTCATGGGGAAATAACAAGTGAGAAGACAGCAATGGGACATTTTTTTGATGGTCAAGCCACATTGGTAGTTGGTACTCACACACATATACCCACAAATGATGCAAGAGTATTAAGAGGAGGCACTGCTTATCAGACAGATGCTGGAATGTGTGGTGACTATGATTCGGTCATTGGAATGAATAAAGAGAATTCAATTAACAGATTTTTAAAAAAAAAATCTACCAAGCATTTTCCAGCAATTGGAGAGGGTAGTTTGTGTGGCGTGATTGTAGAATGTGATATAGAAACAGGATTAGCAAAAAATATAGAAAATTTTATATATGGAGGAGAATTAAAAAATTCTCATTAATTATTATGTCAGGTCACTCAAAGTGGGCAAGTATAAAACATTCCAAAGGTAAAGCAGATAAGCAAAGATCTAAAGTCTTCTCAAAACTCTCAAAAGAAATTAGTGTAGCAGCAAAATTGGGTGACAAAGACCCTGACATGAATCCAAGACTTAGATCTGCAATTCAAGCAGGAAAGTCAGCTAATATGCCAAAAGATAATATTGAAAGAGCTATTGCTAAATCAACCACTAATACTGAAACGAATTATGAGAATTTAAGGTATGAAGGATTTGGTCCAGACAAGATAGCTGTGATTGTAGAAGCATTAACAGACAATAAAAATAGAACGGCCTCTAATGTTAGAACTATATTTGTAAAAAATGGGGGAAACTTAGGAACTCAAGGTTCGGCATCACATAATTTTAACCAACTGGGCATTATTAAGATTGATAAAAAAGAAATATCTGAGGAGCAAATACTTGAGCTTGCAATTGAGTCAGGTGCTGAGGAATGTATTTCACATGATGATCATCATGAGATTCAATGTGCGATGAATGAAATCTATAATGTAAAAAAAAATTTAGAGAAAACAATTGCAAATTTTATTTCAACCGAAATTGAATGGGTGCCTTTAAATAGTGTTAATGTAGCAAAAGATAGAGTGGATGCTGCAATTGAGTTTTTAGAAACTCTTGAAGATGATGACGATGTTCAAAATGTTTATTCAAATATAAATTTTGGGAATAATTAATGCTTATAATTGGAATTGACCCGGGCATAACAGGCTCTATTTGTTTTTTTGAAGATGGAAAGATAGTTGATGTAGTAGAAATGCCAAATATGGCAGAAGGCAAAAAGAATAAAAAACAAGTTAATGGGGCGCAAATTTATTATGAAATTTCCCTGAGGACTAAGAGTTTAAAAAAAGAAGAAATTAAAGTTGTAATAGAGCAAGTTTCAGCCATGCCAGGTCAAGGAGTAACCAGTATGTTTAATTTTGGTCAATCATTTGGAATTCTAAAAGGTATATGTTCTGCAATGCAATTACCTATGTACTTTGTAAGACCTGCAAAATGGAAAAAATATTTTAATCTTATAAATTCTGAAAAAGACGCCAGTAGAACCAAAGCAATAGAGGTGTTTCCCTATTTTTCATCACAATTATTAAGAAAAAAAGACTCAAATAAAGCAGATGCAATCTTGATTGCTAGTTTTTATTATGAAACCTATAAATTAGAAGGGTAAATTAATCCTAATAAGGTCAAATTCATGACACATTTAAGTGTGAAATCATAATTATGGAAGCTGATATTACATCTCAAGCAGTAGGACTAGCATCAAATACAGATTTTTCTTTATGGAGCCTGTTTATGCGAGCAGACTTTATTGTAAAATCTGTAATACTTATGTTGATTGGTTGTTCTGTTTATTCATGGGCAATCATAATTGAAAAATTTAGATTATTTAAAAAGATAAATTTAGAATCTGAAAAGTTTGAAGAAAAATTTTGGAAATCAAAATCAGCTGAAACTTTTTACAATAGTTTGCCAGCAGACCTAGAAAATCCTATGGCCTTATTATTTAAAGATTCAATGCAAACTTTATTGAAGGCAAAAAACAAATCTAATCTCAGCGAAAGAATGGGTAGCATGCTCGAGGTTAATATTGAAAAACAAATAGTAACACTTGAAAAGGGTTTTACTTTTTTAGCAACAGTTGGATCTACAGCTCCATTTATAGGTTTATTTGGAACAGTTTGGGGAATAATGAATTCATTTCAGTCGATTGCAATTTCAAGAAATACAAGTTTAGCAATTGTAGCACCTGGAATAGCAGAAGCTTTATTTGCAACCGCATTAGGTCTATTAGCAGCAATTCCAGCTGTTGTTGCTTATAATAAATATAACAATGACTCTAAAAAATATTCACAAAAACTAGAAAACTTTTCTAGAAGATTTTTATCAATAATATAAAAATGGCTTTTAAACTCAATCGTTCATCTAAAGAGCCCATGAGTGAAATTAATGTTACACCTTTTGTTGATGTAATGTTGGTATTATTGATTATTTTTATGGTAACAGCACCACTATTAACTGTTGGAGTGCAAGTTGATTTACCAGAAAGTTCTGCCGATTCATTACCTGAAGAATTAGAGCCACTAACACTATCTATTAATTCAAAAGGTGAAATTTTTATTCAAGAGTCTAAAGTAGAATATAATAAGATAATAGCAAAAATTTTGGCTGTATCTAAAAACAGAACAGACACAAGGATTTATGTAAGAGGTGACAAGTCAATAAACTATGGTAGAGTTTTAGAAATAATGGGAATGCTGTCTGGTTCTGGCTTTACCAAAGTAGCATTAATTTCTGAACCATATAAAGAGAGGTAAAAAAGTGAATAGAAATATCGTTATTTCTTTTATACTTCATTCCTTGTTAGTTGTAATTACAGCCATGAGTTTGCCTTTTTTAGCAAAAAAACCAATTGATCTTCCCCCGATTATTTCAGTAGAGCTAATTCAGATTACAGATAAAACCAATATTCCTTTTGCACCTAAAGCAAAAAAAATAATAGAAAAAGTTAAAGAAAAAGAAAAAAAATTAGTATCAGAGCAAGCGCCTCCAAAAAAAATAAAAAAACTAAAACCCGATGCCGTTCCATTACCTGATGAAAAAATAGAAAAAATTAAAAAAATTAAAGATGAAAAACAAAACCCTGAAAAGGTAGAGACAGAAATTAAGCAAACTTCAGAATTTGAAAAAAAAGAACTATTTGATACCAATAATATTGCAGCATTAATTGATAAATCAAAGATTGAAAGTGCTGAAACGAGTAAAAAACTAGATAAAATAACTCAAGATCAGGATAAAAGTATTGATTTTGGAGGACTGTCTTTAAGTGAAGAAGATGCTTTGAAAGCGCAAATTTTTGGATGTTGGAGTATTCCCTTAGGATTGCCATATAATGAAAATTTATTAGTTAGAATTAAGTTACAATTAAAACCAGATGGCTCTATTATAAAGACTGAGATTCTTGATCATGCTAGAATGAATAAACCTGGACAAGGATTTTATAAAGTATTAGCTGAAAGTGCATTAAGAGCTGTGAAGCTTTGTCAGCCTCTTAGAGTACCGAGTACGGGCTATGAGAGATGGAAAGAATTACAATTAAATTTTGATGCAAGAGAAATGTTGGAAGGATAAAATGATTTTAAGATACCTAATTGTACTGTTAATTCTATTACCCATTAAAGCTTTTGCTGTAATAGAAGTGGATATCACTAGAGGAAATTTAAATCCCCTACCTGTTGCAGTTTCTCCCTTATCCATAGATGAAAAGTCAAAAGAAAGTTTTAAGAAAATTATAAAAAAAGAAAATATAGGAGTAGAAATATCTATAATTGTTGAAAATAATTTAAAACAATCTGGTTTATTTAATCCCCTTAATAAAGATGCGTTTCTCCAAAAACCAAATATCGCAAATTTAAAACCAAGATTTGAAGATTGGAATTTAATAAAAGCACAAGCCCTAATCACAGGTAAAGTTACTTTTGTAGAAGAGAAGTTAAGAGTTGAGTTTAGGTTATGGGATGTTCTAGCTGGAAAAGAAATTATGGCTTTAGCTTTTACCACTGTTCCAAGTAATTGGAGAAGAGTGGGCCACATAATAACCGATAAAGTCTATGAACGTTTAACAGGAGAGAAAGGTTATTTTGATACGAGAATAATTTATGTTTCAGAAGAAGGACCAAAAACTAATAGAATAAAAAAATTAGCGATTATGGACCAAGACGGATTTAACAATAAGTATTTAACACTTGGAAATGAATTGGTTTTAACTCCACGATTTAGCCCAACTAATCAAATGGTTACTTATCTTTCTTATTTCAGAAATTTACCTAGAGTTTATTTACTGGACATTGAAACTGGATTACAAGAAGTAGTAGGAGACTTTCCTGGCATGACATTTGCACCAAGGTTTTCTCCAGATGGTAAAAAAATTATAATGAGCTTTGCTCAAGATGGAAATTCCGATATATATACTATGGATCTAGAAAATAGAATTGTTGAAAGAATTACCAATCATCCTTCGATCGATACATCTCCCTCATTTTCTCCAGATGGTAAGTATATTACTTTTAATTCTGATAGAAGTGGTTACCAACAAATTTATGTAATGAATAACAATGGAAAAAATGTAAAAAGAATTTCATTTGGTAATGGCTTGTATGGAACACCTGTATGGTCACCTAGAGGAGATTTAATTGCATTTACAAAATTACATAAGGGTAAATTTTATATTGGAGTAATGAGAACAGATGGTACAGGTGAAAGATTACTAACGGAAAATTTTTATCAAGAAGCACCATCTTGGTCTCCTAATGGAAGGGTCTTAATTTTTTATAGGGAAACCAAGACAAACTCTAAAGGAGAAGGGTTTTCAGCAAAACTATGGTCGATTGATCTAACAGGATACAATGAAAAGATGGTTGAAACGAAAACAGACGCCTCTGACCCATCCTGGTCATCATTATTAAGTAATTAAACTCAATTTTGCTTGATCTTTTAACTTGAAACATCTAATTACTTATGAAAAAGTAAGTAACACAACCAAGGATTAAGGAGCAAAAATGAACCTAAGTAAAATTTTAAAAAACGGATTTTTAATATTAGTAGCAAGTTTGATATTATCAGCTTGTGCAACACAAAAAAAAGCAGGACAAACTCAAAGTGATGTTTATACAGGAACAGAATCAGTTGAGTATTTAGCAAGTGGCGTTAAAGATAGAGTCTTCTTTGCAACAAATGAAACAGTATTAACAACTGCATCAAGAGATACTTTAAGAAAACAAGCAACATGGTTGAGAAAAAATTCTAAAATATCAGTTGTCTTAGAAGGTCACGCTGATGAAAGAGGTACTAGAGAGTACAATTTAGCATTAGGTGAAAGAAGAGCTAATTCAGCAAAAGATTATTTAATGACTTATGGAATTTCGTCAGACAGAATTTCAGTATTAAGTTATGGTAAAGAAAGACCAGTTGATTCAGGATCTAGCCCTTTAGCTTGGTCAAAAAATAGAAGATCAGTTACAGTTAAAGCTAACTAGTCAAATAAATTTATAAAAGACCCTATCACTTAAAGTGTGTAGGGTCTTTTTTTTGCCATCATTATAATT
>Ga0307986_10003652_pt1 | contig 10634 bp, 10 predicted proteins | sample EllFjometageno82_FD_203170 | JGI IMG/M metagenome (GOLD analysis project Ga0307986, IMG submission 203170) | Marine microbial communities from Ellis Fjord, Antarctic Ocean - #82 | ecosystem: Environmental > Aquatic > Marine > Unclassified | place: Southern Ocean | collected 2014-10-09
GATCTCCAACATCATCTGTAAGGATTAATGTCTCTATAGAAGCAGCTGCTAAGACATCTATTGATTTAAAAGTTTTACTTAATGTTTTAGCAACAGTTTCCCCTACAAATCGAATCCCTAATCCAAATAAAACTTTAGAAAATGGCTTTTCTTTGGAATTTTCAATTCCTTCTAATAAATTAAAAACTGATTTATCTGCCATTCGATCTAAATGCAATACTTGTTCCTTTCGTAAACTATATAAATCTGCAATATTCTTTAAAATTCCTTCATGAAATAATAACACAACTGTTTCACCACCCAATCCCTGAATATCCATTGCCTTACGACCAATAAAATGTTGAATTTTACCAATTTGTTGAGGCGGACAAGCCGCTTCATTTTTACAATAATGTTGCACCTCTCCTTCTTCTCTTTCTAAAAGAGAATAGCACTCTGGACAGTGAGTTAAAAATTGTACTTGATTTTCTAATAAACCCCTATTATCATGATTAACACCTGTTATTTTTGGGATAATTTCTCCTCCTTTTTCAATAAACACAGTGTCTCCCAAGCGTAATGCTAGTTTTTTGATTTGATCTGCATTATAAAGAGAAGCGCGCTTAACAGTCGTTCCTGAAATTTCTACAGGAGATAATTGAGCTACTGGAGTAACAGCTCCTGTTCTACCTACTTGATATTGTACACCTTCTAAACATGTAGAGGCTTGTTCGGCTTTATATTTATACGCCATCGCCCAACGGGGAGACTTGGCAGTATAACCGAGTTCTTCTTGTTGAGCAAAGTTATTTACTTTCACCACAATACCATCAATTTCGTAAGGAAGGGTTTTTCGTTTTTCTTCCCAAGCCACAATAAATTCAAAAACAGCATCAATTGAAGAAACCAAACGTGCCGAATCTGGAACCTTAAAGCCCCATTCACTTGCTTTTTGAAGTGCCTGAAATTGAGAGGACACATTTAAACTATCTCCCTTTAAGGCATATAAAAAACAATTTAAGGGACGTTGAGCAACCAAGCTGCTATCTTGTAATTTTATCGTTCCTGAAGCAGTATTTCGAGGATTTCGATACAATGGTTCACCTTTTGAAGCTCGTTCTTTATTGATTTTGTGAAATCCTTTCCAAGGAAGTATGATTTCTCCGCGAATTTCAAAAAAAGGAGGATAATCTCCCAGAAGCTTCAGAGGAATCGTTTTTATCGTTTTAACATTAGTTGTAATCGCATCTCCTTTAATCCCGTCTCCTCTAGTTAGGGCTTGGATCAACTTTCCGTTTTTATAACTCAAACTAATAGAAGCTCCATCAAACTTTAACTCACAAGTATATTCTATATGAACTTCTTCTCCTAAGACCTTTCTTAAGCGTTCTCGCCATTGAATTAACTCTTCCTTTGAATATGTGTTTGACAAGGAATACATTGGAGATCGATGCTCCAAAGTTTCAAATGATTTGGTAACATCGCCTCCAACTCTTTGCGTTGGAGAATTGAGGTCTGAAAATTGAGGATATTTTTCCTCTAAACTTTGAAGATTATCAAGGAGTTGGTCAAACTCAAAATCACTAATGGTAGGTTCATCTACTATATAATAAAGATGATTGTGTTCGTGAAGTGTTTTTCGTAATTCCTCTATTTGTTCTTGTATCACTTCCATATTATTTTTTTTCGAGTCGAAGCATTCTTACTTTATCAAATATATCTTTACGTTCAGTTATTATATAAGAAGAGTAACTTCTTACAAGGTTTCTCATTTCTTTCAAAAAGAGAGGATTGAATTCAAAATAAAGATTCCCCTTTTTTATTAAATTAAGTTGAGCATAATCTAAAATCGCTCTATAAAACAAAAGAGGGTCGTCTTGAGGAACAAATAAAGCTTGATGGGGTTCGTGATTTAAAACATTTGTTTCCATTGTCTCACGCTCATTAGGAGTTATATAAGGTGGGTTAGAGACAATTATATCTACTTTTAAATCCAAACTTTCTAGTTTAGTTAAATCATGTTTAATGTAATTTATATTAATTTTATTTTCCTTAGCATTTCTAAATGCTAAATCAAGAATGGCTTGATCTATATCAATAGCAGTAATTTCAAAAAGAGGTTGCTCTTTTGCTAGAGAAATTGCGATACACCCGGTCCCTGTTCCAAAATCTACAAGTTTTTTTGAGCCCTCAATATTGATGTAATCCTCAATTATCCAATCTACCAGATCTTCTGTTTCAGGTCTTGGAATTAACACATTAGAATTTACTTTTAATTTCAAATTTCGGAATTGAACTTCACCTATAATATATTGTAAAGGTTTCTGCTCTTTTAATCCTTCTAAAGCATTTTGAATTATTTTTTCTTGTTCAGATTCAAAAATAGATTCAGGAGAAAGTGCAACTATGGTATTTGACATATTAAAAAACGACTGAATCAATAATTTATAATAAAAATCAATTTCATTTATTGAATGTAAATGTTTTAATTGTATTCGATATAAATCTCTTCCTTCAATAATTTTCATGCTAAAGGTTTTGTCATCCATATAGAGCAAGAGGAATGTCCTGTATTACCAAGTGGTTTATCAATGTAATTAAAACCAACCTTTTTGTATAATCTCTGAGCAGATTCCATAATAGGAGTAGTTTCAATATAACACAGGGAAAATTGATTTGATTTAGCAAAATCTAAACATTTTTGAATCATCTTGAAGCCTAAGCCTTTTCCTCGAGCTGCAGGTGAAAAATACATTTTTTGTAATTCACAAATCGATACTGTACTCCCTTTTAGGACTGATATTCCTGCCCCTCCTAAAATTTTATCTCCATCTATAACTAAATAGTAAACAGCTCTTTTACCTAAGTAAGTCTCATACATAGTGTCTAATTCTTTATCTTCATAGGCTGTGCCTTTTTTAGAAACCCCCATTTCAATTAAGACAGATCTAATTAAAATCGCTACCTCTATGTTATCATCGGCTTGAATCGGTCGAATCTCCATTCATTATTTTTTGTTATAAATTTACAGTCAATTTTAGTATGTTCCGCATTATAAAACATAATTATATTCACGAAGATTTGAACAACATAAAAGACAGTTTTTATATGCATCGATGCCTTAACTTAGCACAAAAAGGGCTTGGGGAAACCTACCCTAATCCTATGGTAGGATGTGTTATTGTTCATAAAGATGAAATTATAGGAGAGGGTTGGCATCATGCTGCGGGTTCTCCTCATGCAGAAGTTAATGCAATCTCCAGTGTAAAAAATAAACATCTATTAAAAGAAAGTACACTCTACGTTTCTCTAGAGCCCTGTTCACACTTTGGAAAAACTCCTCCCTGTGCTAATTTAATTATTAAAAATAAAATACCAAGAGTTATTATTGCCTCAAAAGATCCTAATCCTATTGTTCGTGGAAAAGGAATCGCTAAACTTCAAAATATGGGCTGTGAGGTTTATCAAGGAGTTTTAGAAAAAGAAGCTGATTTTCTAAACAGAAGATTTTTTACTTTTCATCAAAAAAAGCGGCCATATATTGTATTGAAATGGGCACAGACAGAAGATCATTTCATATCTCCTGAAAATAATCAAAAAAACAGTTCTGAAATATTCTGGATAACTAATACTATTTCAAGGCAAAAGGTTCATCAGTGGAGAAGCGAAGAAGCTGCAATTCTTATTGGCGTTCAAACAGCAATAGATGATAATCCAAAATTAACTACAAGAAACTGGAAAGGAAATAATCCACTCCGACTGATTCTGGATCCGAATAATAGAATATCAAAAACTACTCATTTGCAAAGAGATACAAACTCTTGTCTATTTTTTAACCTTCAACTAAATAATTTAGATAATGACATTAAAAAATCTATTGTTTTAAAGCCTTACTCTTTAATCAATCTTTTAAAATATTGCTATAAAATTAAAATTCAATCCATTATTGTAGAGGGAGGGAAAAAAACAATTCAATCATTTATTGACGAAAATTTATGGGATGAATCACGTGTTTTTACGAATCCAAAAAAAATGTATAAAGGAATTAAAGCGCCAACGTTAAATAAAAAAGTTTCATTCGAAGAAATGATAGATAAGGATGAACTAAAATACTATTTCAGATAAATTTTTCGAGTAAAATTTTCGGACATCTTATAGGTCGTTTTGTTTTTGAAGATAAAAAAGCTAAAACTGTATTTCCTTCACAAATAGCTTCATCTTTCTGATTGACAATTATATAATCAAATTCCATCGTGGCTGTAGGTATTTTCCTTAAGGTAACAGTCACCTGAAAATGATCTCCAAAAAATAACGATTTTTTAAAATTTGTGGAAGCGCTTACTACAGGCATTAATATACCTTCTTTTTCCATTTCAGCATAAGAAACATCAAGAATAGAAAGCCATTGAAGCCTAGCGATTTCAAAATATTTTAAATAATTACTATGATGAACAAATTGCATCTGGTCAGTTTCATAATAGCGAACAGTAATTTTTTTTGTTGTAAATTTCATTGATATAAACTAATCAATTATATTGTAATCTGATTTGAGAATTTTGATATAAAAAAGATGATGCAGAATATCCAAAAAAAAAAGATATAATTCAATAGCAAAACCATTTTTTTTTTGATTTTTTTTAATCAATATTTGTTTAACTATATTCATTTTATGAAAATCATAAATCAAAACCTCAATATACACAACAAATATTAAATGAATACAACTGCTACTTCTGTCTGGAAGAATTGTCTAATTTTTATTGGAGATAATATACAATCACAAGCCTACAAAACTTGGTTTGAGCCTATTATTCCTGTTAAATTAAATAATAATGTACTCAGTATTCAGGTGCCTAGTAAGTTCTTTTACGAATGGCTTGAGGAGCATTATGTGAAACTTCTTAAAACATCACTACAAAGAGAATTAGGCAATGAAGCTCGTTTGGTTTATTCCATCAGAATGGAAAACACTTTTGGTAATAAAATTCCATTTACTGAAAACATCCCTAGTAACAATAGGTCAGGTCTTCAACCTCAACATGTTAATGCTCCTTTAAATTCTTATTCAGGAGAATTAAAAAATCCCTTTGTTATTCCGGGAATCAAAAATCTTCAAATTGAATCACAGCTAAACCCAAATTATAATTTCGATAATTTTTTAGAAGGTGATTCTAATAGACTTGGTAGGTCTGCCGCTTTAGCTGTTTCATCTAAACCGGGTGGAACATCTTTCAATCCTCTACTTATTTTTGGTGGTGTTGGTTTGGGTAAAACACATTTAGCTCACGCTATTGGGGTTGAAATTAAAGAAAAATACCAAGATAAAACGGTACTCTACATCTCTGCCGAAAAATTTACACAACAGTATATAGAAGCTGTTAAGAAAAACACAAGAAATGATTTTATTCATTTTTACCAATTATTAGATGTACTGATTATTGATGATGTTCAATTTTTGTCAGGTAAGACAGGAACACAAGATGTATTTTTCCATATATTCAACCATCTTCACCAAAATGGCAAGCAAGTTATTCTGACTTCTGACAAAGCTCCAGTTGACATGCAGGACATCGAACAGCGTCTCCTGTCCAGATTTAAATGGGGACTGTCTGCCGAATTACAATTGCCCAATTACGAAACACGAATCTCTATTCTTAAAAACAAATTATACAGAGATGGAGTTTCTATACAAGAAGACATTATCGAATATGTAGCAAAGAATATTAAAACTAATATTAGAGAATTAGAAGGTGCCATAATATCATTGATAGCTCAATCTTCTTTCAATAAAGCTGAAATCACGATTCAACTAGCTCAAGAAGTTGTCATGAAGTTTGTTAAAAACACAAAACGTGAAGTCTCTATTGATTACATTCAAAAAGTAGTTTCTGATTACTTCCAGATGGATGTTGAAACTCTTCAGTCTAAAACTAGAAGAAGACATATTGTTCAAGCTCGTCAATTAGCTATGTATTTTGCAAAGAAATTCACTAAAGCATCTCTTGCTAGTATTGGAAATCAAATTGGAAAACGAGATCATGCTACAGTACTTCATGCCTGTAAAACTGTAGATAACTTAAGTTTTACAGACAAACAATTCCGAAAATATGTTGAAGACCTTAGTCAGAAGCTAACGATTTAAATAAATTATATATGGAACAGGCAAAAGTACTCATGGTATGTTTGGGTAATATTTGTCGTTCTCCATTAGCGCAAGGTTTATTAGAACAAAGAATTTCACATTTAAAAATTGAGATCGACTCTGCTGGAACTGCTGGTTTTTGTACTGGTTGTTATCCTGACAAAAGAAGTATAGCTGTTGCAAAAAAATACGGAATTAACATTAGCAATCAAAAAGCAAGAAAATTTACATTTAAAGATTTTGATTATTTTTCACACATTTTTACAATGGATAAAAATAATTATAATGATATTATTAAACTTGCTAAAACTGACTCTGATAAAAAAAAAGTAAAGTTAATCCTTGAAAACGATCAAGATGTTCCAGACCCCTACTATGGTGATAAGAACAGTTTTGAATATTGCTATAAATTATTAGATAAAGCATGCGAACGAATAGCTGATCTGTTAAGTAATGTATAAACAAGATGTTTCATACGGAACACTATATTTAATTCCGTCTCCAATTGGTAAAAATCCTCCTCTTGAGGTATTACCACTTTCAGTTAAGAAAGCTATAGAAGAGTTAACCCATATTATTATTGAAAACGAAAAATCTGCTCGCCGTTTTATAAAAAAAATTACTCCAAATAAAAACCAGGAATCTTTAGTACTTTATCCTTTGAATAAATTCACTACACAAGAGGAAATCGAAACCTATCTAAACCCTTGTAAATCAGGATTCTCAATGGGACTTATGTCAGATGCTGGATGTCCTGGAATTGCAGATCCTGGAGCAATTATAGTCACAAAAGCGCATAAACTTGGAATTAAAGTAAAACCATTAGTTGGCCCTTCATCCATTTTTTTAGCTATGATGAGTTCGGGAATGAATGGACAAAATTTTGCATTTAACGGTTATCTTCCTATTGAAAAAAAGCAGCGAACTCAAATGCTTTTAAAATATGAAAAAAAATCAATTAGAGAAAACCAAGCTCAACTTTTTATAGAAACACCCTATCGAAGTGATACGCTTTTTAAGGATATTTTAAAAACTCTAAATCCAAATATGCGACTTTGCATTGCTTGTGATATTAGTTTAAGTTCAGAATATATTAAAACCTTAAATATCCAGGAATGGAAAAGAGAAAAACCAGATTTAAAAAAACGCCCTTGTATCTTTATTATTGAAGGTGCCTTTTAACGATATAGCTTCTGCTTATCAAGCCAACGCGTATAAATTTTTTTATTTTGATTATGTTTCACTAAGTTTTTTGCAAATAAATGATACCCGGGTTTATTAGGAGAAGCTACAAAATAAATGAAAGAATGTTTTTCAGCATTAAGAACTGCATCTATAACAGAAATATCTGGCATAGTAATTGGTCCTGGCGGTAACCCTTTAACTCTATAAGTATTATAGGGAGACCTTAGCTTAAGGTCTTTGTACAATACACGTTTAATTATTTGATCGAAATTATTTGATTTTTTTTTTAAAGCATAAATAACTGTTGGGTCTGCTTGTAACTTCATTTTTTTATTTAAACGATTTAAATAAACACCTGCAATTCGAGGCTGCTCATCTTTTTTGATTGATTCTTTTTGAACAATTGAAGCTAAAACAACTACTTCGTTTGGACTTAATTTTATTGACTCAGCTTTTTTTAATCGACTTATAGTCCAAAAATTATTGAAAGATAGAAACATTTTATTTCTAAATTTTTCAGCAGAGGTATCCCAATAGAGCTGATAAGAATTAGGTAAATACATCGTTAAAGCATTTTCTTTAGAAAATCCATTTTTTAATAAAAATACATAATCCCTAAAAGTGTTAAGCAAGGTTAAACTATCGGGTACTATCTGTCGAGAAACTCTACCAGCTAAGTTTTCTAAACGTTCTTGATTGTTAAAAGTCACTTTAACAGTCAGTTTTTCAGAACGTAATAAATTGATTATATCATTATTACTAATATCTTTTGTGATCTTGTATTTTCCGGATTTTACATTTTGAGAATATCCTTTTTTTTCTGCCGCAATCAAAAACTGATCGGTTCGTTTCAAAATGGGTTGCAACTGAAAGGCTAAAGAATCTATTGTATCATCGTTATCTATAAAAACATATGAGTACTCGTTTTCAAAAGCTGTATTACTCCAAAAAAATATTTGATAAAATTGAAAAACAAAATAAAGACCAATACCAACGCCAATAAGACTTGTCAAAACTAATATTTTTTTCTTATACATTAATTAAATGATTTTTGATAAATATATTCATCATGAAAGCTTCCATTATAAAAATTCCAGTCTTTTTTTAAACCTTGTTGTTTATATCCACAGGACTCAAACAATAAAACACTTACTCTATTTTCGACAGCGATATTAGCAAATAAAGTATTTATATTAAGATGTTTATGTGCATATTCACTCAGTAATTCTAAACTTTTTTTTCCAATACCATTACTCCTTTGGTCTTCAAGTATAACTATTCCAACTCCTGCTCTTCTATGAAGAGGTGAGAAATCAAAAAGATCAACAAAACCTAAAAAGCTTTCATCTGCTTGAGAAATAACAAATCGTTTTTGCTTAGCTTCAAAAATATCTTGATTTTGTTGTTCAATATACTTTGACAGTAAATGCTTTGAAAAAGGTTCATTTCTATTTGAATATTTCCATAAATGCTGATTATTTTCTATAGAAATTAAACTATCTAAATCTTTAGGTTCTAATGCGCGTAAAATTATTGAATCTAAATTCATATCTCAATTATTCCTGAATACACAAAGTCAGCTGGACCTTGAAGGTGTATATTCGTATATGTCTGATTGATAAAATCAAAATCAACAGTCAACAGACCTCCTAATGTCTGAAGTTCGATTTTACATTCTCCGTTAGATTCTCCCATGTAATGCATTGCTAAAGCAGCTGCTACAGCTCCAGTTCCACAAGCTAGCGTTTCGTTTTCTACTCCGCGCTCATAAGTTCTAATGTGATATCTATTGGGGGTATCTTTTTGAATAAAATTAACATTAATACCATCAGGCATGAATTGTTCAGAAAATCGAATTGCTGCTCCTTGACTATTCGTGTCTACTTTTTTGCAATTCTGAATCAATTTAACATAGTGAGGTGAACCAGTATTTATTATTATGGCATTATCATTCTCAATTAAATCAACAACATCTTGCATTTGTAAGCGAATCTGATTAGGATGAATCTGATAAGCTTTATGCAATCCATCTGCAGTCATAAAAATAGTTTCTGTCTTGATAATATTATGTCTTAATGCAAAAGAAACTGCACATCGACCACCATTACCGCATAGTGAACTCAATTTTCCGTCTGAATTATAATATATCATTTCAAAATCAGCATCAGAATGCGATTCAATCAAAATAATACCATCTGCGCCTATTCCAAAATGACGATCACAAATTTTTTTTAATTGATTGACTAACATGTCGTTATAAGATTTCAATCGATTATCAAAAACGATAAAATCATTTCCCGCACCATGATATTTATCAAAATGGATTTTCATATCGGTCAAATATAATCAATTTTAAAAGGTGTTAAATACAAGTTAAAGGAATTTTAGTCTAAAAAAAATGAATAATTTTGACAAAAAACAAACATGAAATCATTTTTTAAAACTTTCAGTATTTCGTTTTTAAGTGCTGCTTTTAGTCTTTTTATTTATGATCTTTATTTTCAAAATTCAGTTATTGAAAAAGATAAAAACATAGAAGTTCCTAAATTAACCCCAATCAATTACAGCTATTCAAAAAATACTATTGAATCAGAAGTAACAGATTTTACTATTGTGGCAGAAAAAACAGTCAATGCTGTTGTTCATGTAAAAAACACAAGCTCATCAAACTCTAATCTTCCCTCATTCTACCGTTATTTTTATGAAGAAGATGAAATACCGGAACGAATAGGAACAGGTTCAGGTGTAATTGTATCGCCCGACGGTTATATTATTACTAACAATCATGTAATTGAAAATCATTCTAAAATTGAAATCACAACTAATGACAATAAAACCTATACAGCCCATCTAATAGGAACTGATCCTGACACAGATATAGCTGTTTTAAAAATTAATACTCCACAAAAACTACCCTACATCTTTTTTGGTGATTCAGATGCTGCAAGAATTGGAGAATGGGTATTGGCTGTCGGAAATCCTTTTAACTTAAATTCTACTGTAACCGCAGGAATCATAAGTGCTAAATCACGAGATCTAAATAAACAAGATAGCAAGAACGAATCTTATATTCAAACAGATGCCGCAGTAAATCGAGGGAATAGCGGAGGTGCCCTAGTTAATACACGTGGAGAATTGATAGGCATAAACACTGCAATCTCTTCAATGACTGGAGGATTCGTAGGATATTCTTTTGCTGTCCCTAGTAATGTTGCTCGTAAAGTATTTGAAGATATTATCGAATTTGGAAATGTTCAAAGAGGACTTCTCGGAGTGATCGGTCAAGCTTTAGATTCAAACTTTGCCCAACGATTTGAAGTAGAAGAAA